>Ga0207850_100167_pt1 | contig 62888 bp, 82 predicted proteins | sample 23E2SouthBayCA_FD_187746 | JGI IMG/M metagenome (GOLD analysis project Ga0207850, IMG submission 187746) | Aerobic enrichment media microbial communities from Eden Landing Ponds, California, USA - A23 E3 (3) (SPAdes) | ecosystem: Environmental > Aquatic > Marine > Unclassified | place...
ACCGTTTATACCCAAACAGGGGTAATCCGGCGGTATGGCAAGAGAGCAGACCGAAGTTCGAGAGCTCGACGAAGGAAGCTACGTCATGATCGAAGACACACCGTGTAAGATCAACTCCTACAGCACGGCCAAGCCGGGCAAACACGGCAGCGCCAAGGCCCGAATCGACGCCAAGGGCGTCTTCGACGGAAAGAAGCGCTCGCTGTCACAGCCCGTCGACGCGAAGGTCTGGGTCCCGATTGTCAACCGGAAGCAGGGGCAGGTCGTCTCCACTGACGGCAACGACGCCCAGGTAATGGACCTCGACACGTATGACACGTTCACGATGCGCGTCCCGGAGGACATCGACCTGCAGCCTGACGACGAGATCGAGTACCTCCAGTACGAAGAGCAGCGCAAGATCACACGCTCGTAACGATGCTGCCCGGTGCGGGGGCCGACCGCGGGTCGGCCGACTACGCGATCGTGGGCGCGCCGCTTGACGCATCGACATCGTTTCGCCCCGGCGCACGCTTTGGCCCCGACCGCATCCGCAAATTCGGCCAGCAGTTCGACGACTACGACCACCGCACCGACCAGCACTTCACTGATTGTTCCGTCTACGACCACGGCGACATCGCTCCCACGGCCGACGTTGCCGAGTACCTCACGTATCTTCAGGGTACCCTCTCGGATTTCAGCAGCGACAGGGCTGTCCCGCTCGTCGTCGGCGGCGAACACACTGTCTCGGTCGCTGGCGTGCGCGCGCTCGCTCCGGACGTGTTTGTCTGTCTGGACGCACACCTCGACTTGCGGGAATCCTACGCCGGCGACGAGTACTCTCATGCGACGGTGACCAACCACGCGCTCTCGGTGGCCGACGAAGCGGTCGTACTGGGCGCACGCACTGGCTCGGAAGCCGAATGGGACCGCGCGAGCGAAGCCGACGTGACCGTGGTTCCGCCCGAAGACGTTGCCGACTGGTCGCCCGCGTTCGACGACGAGCGGGTGTACCTCTCTGTGGACATCGACGCCGCCGACCCCGGGTTCGCGCCGGGCACCGGGACGCCGGAGCCGTTCGGCCTCGACCCACGCGAGATGCACGACGTGGTCCGGGCCGTCGCACCCCAGGCCGTCGGTTTCGACGTCGTCGAGGTCAACGACCGCGACGACGGGCAGGCGGCGACGCTGGCCGCGAAACTCCTTCGGGCGTTCGTGTTCGCCCACGCGGACCAGCGCTAATCGAAAAGATATCCGAGTCTCTTCCAGCCGTCGCGTTAGCAGATGACCCGGTCGATATCTAGCGGAGATGCCCGCCGGACAACTGCGTCAACTGGGTCAGCGACCGCCGAGAGGTTATCCGAGTCGCCATCGAGGACCAGTAGCGCGGCCCGGCGACCGGGTTCGATGACACCGCAATCGAGACCGACTGCTTCAGCTCCAGCGGTCGTCGCCATTCGAAGTACCGTCCGCGAAGAGAGGTCAAACGTTTTCGCGGTGTACTCCATCTCACGGAACATAGACGGGGCATTCAGCATCACGTTGTCCGTCCCGAGCGCTACGTCTGTGTACTCAAGCAGCGTCTCAATCGGTGGTCGGCCGACCCCGAGGACGCGGTTTGCACGGGGACAGACCGCGATGGGGACGTTCTGGTCGGCGACCCGTTCGAGGTGCTCCGCCTCGGCATGGACCATGTGGACCAGCAGGTCCGGGTCCAGATCCAGCGCCGGGTGGATATCGGTGGCGTCCGGTTCGCCGGCGTGGATAGCGAACGGAACCGCGCGCTCCTCGGCAGCGGCCCGCTCGGTGGTGAAATCGTCGTCGTTCGCGCCACTGGCACCGAACCCGTCAGCCACATCCAGCACCGCAGAGTCGTCGCTCCCGAAGATGAAGTCCTCAATATCGAGTCCCGAAGCGGCCTCGCGGAGCGCGGTTGCGCCGTCGACGCCGAACTCCCGGAAGTCGAGAAACGCTGCGGTACCGGTTCGCTGCATGAACCGGAGTGTGCGGTGCATCGCCGCAATCAGCGTCTCGTCGTCGGCCGCTTCGATTTGCTGGTGTTTCAGGCTGTCTGGCGGGACCACTGCTTCCTCCAACCCAAGCCCGACGGCTGCCTCCTTCGCAACAGAGTCGCCAACGTGGGTGTGTGCGTTCACGAACGCCGGCAGGACAATGCGGTCGTGGTCGCTCTCACGGGCCGGCGTCTCCTCGATGGCCGTTATGTACCCGTCTTCGACGACAACGTTGCCGTCGACCGGTTCGAACGACCGCCCGGCAAGGATGGTGCCCTCGATTCGCTCCATGCGATAGCGAGGGAGCGGAGCTATATGTGTCTCATGGAGACACAATCTGTTCTGTTCATCGTGAGCCACGGTACACTGATACGCCCGGCGCTGGACAGTCTACGTATGAGTGGCGGTACCACAGTTCCCGAGGACCGCGCGCTGTCGCCAGACGACTGGCCCCATCCAGCCGAGCGACGGTACGCGGACGCTCAGGCCCGCCTCGCCGACCACTACGACCTCGCCGTCGAGTCCAGAGTAACCGAGACAGACGCCGCGGGTCGCGTTCACTATCTCACCGGTGGGAACCCGGACGGCGACCCTGTCCTCCTCCTGCACGGCGTTGGGACGCCAGCAGCGACGTGGCTCCCCCTGTTCCCGGCGCTCACCGACGAGTATCGCGTGTATGCTCCCGACCGACCCGGTCTCGGCCTTTCGGCCGCTCCGAGCTACCGGGACCGGGACCTCCGGTCGTTTCTGGTGACGTACCTGCTGGAACTGCTCGATGACCTTGGGATTGACCGGCCCTACGTGGTCGGTAACTCTCACGGCGGCCTCCAGTCGTTCCTGCTCGCAATCGACCACGACCGCGTGGACCGACTGCAACTGGTCGGTGCGCCGGGCGGCGTCTCGCGGGACCTCCCGCTCCTGTTTCGTCTGCTGACGGTTCGCGGTCTCAACCGCGTGTTGCTGTGGTTGCTCAACCGCGGCGACCCGGTTGAGAACGCGAGGCAGTCGATGCAGCGGGTCAATGTCGTCGACGCCTCGGCCATCCCTGAAGCGCTGTATGACCTGCTCGCAGCCGGGCAGGCCTTGCCCGGCCGGCCGGAGAGCCAGCGGTCGCTGGCGACGGCACAGGGGTCGTACGGCCGCGCCCACCCCCTCTTTGATATCCGGAACGAAATCGTGCGAATCGACCGCCCAACGCAGTTCGTCTGGGGGACGGAGGATGCTTTCTATCCGCCAGCTGTGGGCCGTCCCGTTACTGAAAAGATGTCACACGCCGAGTTTCACGAACTCCCGGGATACGGCCACACGCCGTGGCTGGAGCCCAACGACGACGCCGTGACACTGGTCCGTGAGTTTCTCGCCTGACTCGTATACAAGCACTTACAGAGTATACGACAGGTGGGTGGACAGCACTGGTCTGTTTTGTGTCTGTTGATATCTAGGTGGACCTCAGCTATTCCACCCACTGACGGCTTGCTCGGCGACGAGTACCCAGCCAAGCATCTCTAGCCGAACTTCGCCGTCTTCGAGCGTTACCAAGTCGTTCTCGATTAGTTCCTCGAGGAGGGCCGCCGGATCAGCTGATTCCTGTGACAGTACGCTTTTGGAATCTGTGCGCCCCCCGTGTGTGTAAAGTCTCGTCAGGGTTCTGACGACCGGGGGTGGCGGGGCGAGTTCCCGAAGCTCCTGCCGCAGACGGCCGTAGCTGCGCCGAAGGTACCGCCCGAGCAGATTGAGCTTCCGCGGGGGGTTCAGCGACAGGTCGACACCCACGACGACTCCCTGTCTGACGTACCGAAGGTCGACAGCCAGTTCTCGACGGCCCAGTAGTTCTTTTTTACTGCGACTAACGCCCACGATGGTTTCGAGGTCGACGTTGAGCGGCTGTCTGATACCGGTGCACCCGACTTTTCCGGGGGTGACTCGGAGTTCCCCGATTTCAAAACGCCGGTCTGTCACGCGCCCGCCGATTGTCGCGGGGTGGCACACAGCTACCTCTGTGCCGTCAAGCAACTGTCGGAATAATAGCCCGCTGACCCGGTCTAATGTCGACTCTGACCCGCCTATGAATAGGGCGACGCGCTGTCCACCGCGTTCGAACCCGATTGTGAGTCCCGTTCCCGAGAGCGCTTCCACCGCGGCCCGTGGTGGTTGTCCCAGCCTGATGTCGAAAATCTCGTCTAGTCCGGCTTCCTCCGCCAGCTGGTCGCCTTCGACAACGACACCTGCGTTGTGGAGACGGAACTGTGCCTGACTCGGCTCCGCGGAAACGGACGGACAGAACACAGTCGTCGAGAGCTCGACTGTCCGGGTCACGGTTGATTCTCTCCCGGAGCGTATTCTGTGGTCACACGGATAGCAAAGGGCCTGACTGGGGAGTCTCGACGCGTCCAATTTATCGCAGACAGTAACAGTACACCCGACGGGATGGCCACGGTGTATGTAGCAGCTATACCGGCATAAGCATTTTAGTAACCAGCATCTCCACGTAGCGGGTATGAACCAGCTATCGTCGTGTTACTTCTGTGGCGGCGCGCTCGATGTTTCGCTCTCCGAATATCCGATTATCCCGAAATCGCTGGACCCGGAAGCTGAGAAACAGGGGACTGTCGTTCTCTGCTCGACCTGCCGGGAGAAGCTCGCAACTATCGTCGAACCGGCCGTCGAGGCGGCGAAGGCGGACGCCCGCGAGACAGCGGAAACGGCTGGCGATGCCGGGACCACGGAGCCGCCGGGACTGCTGGACGAATCCGAAACGCCGACGACCGGCGGGCGGACGACCGATGAGCCGACGACCGATGAACCGACAACCACCGATAGCGTAGTCGAGCCGGCCGATGACGGCTCGCTGTTGGGCGACGATAGCGCGAGTGCAGCGGGACAGGAACAGTCGGCGCAGTCAGCGGAGACAGCGGACGCGGCTGCGGAGTCCGATTCGACGAACGTGGCAGCGGCGGACACCACGGACAGGCAAATGGCGGAGCCGACTGCGTCGAGTGGCTCAGCGGCCAAAACTGAGAGCGGAGACACCGAACGTGGTTCGGACAGCGACGACAACGATAGCAGCGATGACGGCCCGTCGCTGACGAAACTGGAGTACAACAAGGTGATGCGCTTGCTCCAGAACCGTGAGATGCCCGTTGACCGCGCGGAAATCCGCGAGGTTGCGGTCAACGCCTACGATATCGACGGCGAGCAGTTCGACGCCATCATCGACGCCGCGGTGGACCGGGGCCTCATCGGGCAGGCGAACGGCCAGTTAGTCGAATCGGACGGGTAGCCAGACGCCAGTAGAGAAAAGCATACCACCGGCCATCTCGAAGCCCGCGTTATGAATGCCGGAGACATTGCGGCACGTCTTGACGATAGACTCGACATCGAGGCTTACGCCGACATCGACGCCAGTCCGAACGGCCTGCAGGTCGGGCCGGCGAGCCAACCGGTCGAACACGTCGCCTTCGCAGTCGATGCGGCCGTCGAGACCATCGACCGCGCCGACGAGGTGGGCGCTGACCTGCTCGTAACGCACCACGGCATCGTCTGGGGCGGGATGGAGCGTGTGACCGGCACCAACTACCGCCGCGTCGCGCCGCTAATCGACAACGACCTCGCGTTGTACGTCGCTCACCTCCCGCTGGACGGCCACCAGTCGCTTGGTAACGCTGCCGGTGTTGCTGACCTGCTGGACCTCAACAACCGCGCGCCGTTCGGGGCGATGGGCGGCGAGTACATCGGCCAGCGTGGAACGCTCTCGGAGCCACAGACGGTCTCCGAACTCGCAGGTTCGCTTGAAGGCCTAGATACTGGCGGACAGCCAGTTCAGGTTCTGGACTTCGGCCCGTCGACTGTCGAGGACGTCGCCATCGTGACCGGTAGCGGCGTCGACTGGCTGCAAGAGGCGGTCGAGGCGGACGCTGACGTGCTCATCACCGGTGAGGGGAAACAGAAGGCCTTCCACGAGGCGCGCGAGCAGGGGATGCACGTCGTTCTCGCTGGCCACTACGCGACCGAAACGTTCGGCGTCCAGTCGCTCCAGACCGTCGTCGAGGACTGGGGGCTGGAGACGACCTACATCGACTGTCCGACCGGGCTCTGAGGCGATGGACGAGGGCGTTTCGTTCGAGGGCATCAACTCGGATGCGGACCTTATCGCCTGGTCACGACAGTACTGTCGCGGGGTCCGCCGCGAGCAGGGCGTCTCGGTTCGGTTCGACCTCGTCGACTGGGCAGTGTCCCACCGAGCCAAGCGTCGGGCCGCCGCAGTCAAGCGGCCGAAACTGGACGACGCCACCGTCGGCGAGCGGTACGACTGGGACAGTGTCGAGGGGAGCGACGGCCGCCCGCTTCCGTGTACGGTGTCGCTGACCTGGGACGCGTTTTCGGCCTTCGAGCGGGCGGTCTGGGAGGCGACGCTGCGCCACGAACTCATCCACGTTGAGCAGTACCAGCGCGACGGGACGACCGACCACGGCCGGGCGTTTCAAGAACGGGCCGACCAGCTCGACACCGACGTCCACTGTCCGGCCTTCTCCGATCCCAAGCACGTCCTCACCTGCGGGGCGTGTGGGGACCTCGTCGCCCGCCGCTATCAGGACTGCAAGCTCGTCGAGCGACGCGAGCAGTACCGGTCTGACTGCTGTGGGGCCTCGCTGGAACTGGCTTGACTACAGCAGGAACCTGATAGCCCAGAGGACGCCCATTCCGGTCACCATCGTCGCGAATACGTCCTCGGTCCGCCAAGCGACACCTGCTGCGAGCGCGCCGGCGATGAACTTGTCTGGGGCGAAACTACTGGCGTCGAGGGTCACGAACGACGGGAGGACAAGCGCAGCAAGGACGGCGGCGGGGACGAACCGCAACACCCGCTTGACGACCGGCGGAATCTCGTCGAGCCGACCGAACAGCGCGATAAAGGAGAGCCGACAGGCGTACGTCAGCACGCCGATGACAGCGATGACACCGGCGATCTCAACTGGGCCGTAGTTAGTCGCCATCGGTGCCTCCTGTGGCGGACTCGGTGAGAACGCCAGCGGTGATGCCAACGCCGGCCGCGACGAGCAGCCCGAGGTTGAGCGGGAGCCCAGCGCCGACCACGGCGATGGCTCCACCGACGGCGGCGGCGACAGCGGTCGCTGCGTCCTCGATTGCAGGGACCAGAATCGCGAGGAAGACCAGCGGGATAGCGAATTCGAGACCCCAGGCGTCCGGGACGCCGGTCCCGAGTAGCGCCCCCGCGATAGTCGTGACCTGCCACACCGCCCAGAGCGTCACGGCGACGCCAAGGTAGTACCACTTCCGGTCGGTCTCGCTGTCGGACCGGTAGCTGGCGACCGACAGCGCGTACGCTTGATCGGTCAACACGTAGGCGAGCATCGCTTTCCACCGGCCGGTGAAATTCCGGAAGTACGGCGCGATTGATGCCGAGTACATCAGAAGCCGGAGGTTGATGACGACTGCCGTTGCAACGACAACCGTCAGCGGTGCGTTCTGTCCCAGCAACTCTAGCGCCGCGAGCTGTGATGCGCCGGCGAAGACAACCACCGACAATCCGACCGCGGCTGGCAGTCCCAGCCCGGCGTTAACCGTCGCGATGCCGGCAACGAGGCCAAACGGGATAATCCCCAGCAGAAGCGGCGCAACATCACGAACGCCGCGCCGAAACGAAGCGGTATCCATAGCTCTCCATCCAACGCAGGGGCGTCTAAGCCCTCCGTTTCAGTTGCGGTATGTGACGGCAAGTCGACACATGGTCCGTGCCCGTCGTGGCGAACCACGACGTTGAAACCCGCCCGCGCTCGACTGCACAGCAATGAGCGACCACACCGACGAGCGAGAGACGTTCCATCACGACCCCATCGGGCACGCGGAAGCTCGGGCCGGAATGACGGTCGGCGAACTGGCTAACAGCTACGGCGAGGCCGGCATCGGCGCGAGCGACATCCACGAGGCCGTCGATATCTACAGCGAGATGCTCGATGACGACGTGACGACCTTCTTCGGACTCGCCGGTGCGATGGTCCCGACCGGGATGCGGGCTATCGTCAGCGAACTCATCCGCGACGGCCACATCGATGTGCTCGTCACGACGGGGGCGAACTGCACCCACGACAGCATCGAGGCCATCGGCGGCAAGCACCACCACGGCGAGGTGACACCTGAAGGGCAAACGGAGCGCGAACACGACGAGACGCTCCGGGATGAGGGCGTCGACCGTATCTACAACGTCTATCTCCCACAGGAGCATTTCGCCCTGTTCGAGAACCATCTCCGGGACGAAGTGTTCTCCACGCTGGAAGACGAAGGCCCGGTTTCGATCCAGCGCATGACGGAAGAACTCGGTCGGGCCAACAGCGAAGTCAACGAGCGTGAGGACGTGCCTGAGGACGCTGGCGTGCTGGCGGCGGCCTACGAGAACGACGTGCCGGTGTACTGCCCGGCCTTCCAGGACTCCGTGCTGGGCCTGCAGGCGTGGATGTACTCTCAGACCAGCGAGTTCACGATCGACGCGCTGGCGGATATGACACAGATCACGGACATCGCGTACGAGGCTGACAGCGCCGGCGCGATGGTTGTCGGCGGCGGCGTCCCGAAGAACTACGTCCTCCAGACGATGCTCGTCTCGCCCGACGCATACGACTACGCCGTCCAGTTGACGATGGACCCCTCGAACACCGGCGGTCTCTCCGGCGCGACGCTCGACGAGGCCCGCTCGTGGGGGAAACTTGAAAAGGACGCCCGGAATGTCTCGGTGTATGCCGACGCGACGATTACACTCCCACTGGTCGTGGCCGCGGCCCGCGAGCGCCACAGTACGGAAGCGTAATCACTTCGACGGAGGCGGCTACAGACCCGGCCGTTGTGGGACACATCTACTGAGAGACATATATTCCACATATAAACGGTCTTTCACGACCGCTCGGCAGCCGTATCTAGCATGTCAGAGTACATCGGTCGACGGACATTTGTCGAAGGGACGGCGGCGACGCTGGCGAGTTCCGGGATTGCGGGGAGCACAGCAGCACAGGAATCCAATGGTGGTGAGTCAGGCACCGATGACGCCACCGACACGGAGGGCGAGGGGATGACCGACGACACGACGCTCATCGCTCACCGCGGGTTTGCCGGCGTCTACCCGGAGAACACGGAACTGGCCGTCGAGGCCGCTTCGTTCGGCGGACCGGGAACGCAGACGGCCCACCGGCGCGCCGACATGGTCGAAGTCGATGTCGTGCCGACCGCCGATGGCACGCTCGTCACCTTCCACGACAACGGACTGGCCGAACGCGACGGCGGTGAGCGCGGGCTGACAGACACCGAGGGACTCGTTTTCGAGACCGACACGGATACTGTGACCAACGCGACTGTCTTGGGGACCGAAGAAACGGTCCCGACGCTTGAGACCGTCATGGACGCGATTCCACCGAGCGTCGCTGTCAATCTAGAGTTCAAGAACCCCGGGAGCGACGACCTCGCGTTCGCCGAGTCGCTGTCGGACCAGACACTGTCGACGCAGCGAGAACTGTGGCGACCCTACACCGAACGCGCGCTCGACCTCGTCAGCGAGTACGACAACGATATTCTCGTCTCGTCGTTCTACGAAGCTGCGCTTGCGACTGTCCGTGATTACGACGACTCGGTCCCCGTCGCCTTCCTTTTCTGGGATAGCATCGAGGAGGGGCTGGAGGTCACCCGCCGCTACGACTGCGACGCGATGAACGTCCCCCGGCATATGGTTCAGGGAACGCCCTTCTTCAACGACAGCGAGTACATCGACTCCGACCTGAGCGACATCGACCTCGTCGACATCGCTGCCGACGAGGACCGAGCCCTGAACACCTGGACCGTCGGCACGTGGTATCAGGCCCGGGAACTGGTCCAGGCTGGCGTCGACGGACTTATCTCCGACTACCCCACTGTGCTCTCAGCTCAGGGCTGACGAACGCCGATGCCGAATGTTGAAGGGCCGACCGGCCGACACCAATAGTATGGAAGCACCGACCGGGGACGCAGGAATCTACGCCCGTGAGTCGTCGTATCTCGACCGGTACGTCCAGCTTGGAGAAGCCGGCGACCGGATCATCTCGTTGTCGTTTCCGTCCCAGCCAGAGGCCGACGCTGGCGAGGACCACGCGCTGCTTGACCGCATCGACGAGTATCTTCAGGGGGTCGAAGACGACTTCGCTGATATGACGGTCGGCCTCACGGCCCCGACGGACCAGCGAATAGTGCTGGAAGCTGTCCAGGAGATTCCGTACGGCGAAGATGCATCCGTCGCGCAGGTCGCGCGGATGACGCCGGACCTGAATGATGACGAAGAGGACGACCTCGCACAGGTCCGGGAGGCACTGGCCGCAAACCCCGTGCCGCTGTTGATTCCGGACCATCGGGTTCGAGACGGGCCAAGCGCCGCGCCGCCGCCTGTCGAGCAAAAGCTCCGGGCTATCGAGGGTCTCTAGGCCCAGAGCCGGTCGACGCCCAGCCCCTCGTGAACAAGTAGTTCGAGGGCGTTGACGAGGTAGTGGGCGACGACGACGGCGAGTAAGCTGTTTGTCGCGATGAACAGGCCAGCGAGCGCCAACCCCAGCGTGCCGGTGACGACGATACCCACCCGGCCCTGTGCGCCGTGGCCCAGCGCGAAGGCGACAGAGGCGACGATAGCCATCGCCCACGCCGGCGCGTTGAGGCCGGCCACGGGGACGCCGATAGCCGCTGCCCGGAAGAGCAGTTCCTCGACGATAGCGATGACCGGCAAGACACCGCCCAGCAGGATGACCCAGCCGCCGGGCGAGTCCGGGGCGAGCAGTTCCCGTAGCGACTCATCGAAGGTGACGCCGAAGCCGTCTGCCAGCGCAGCGGCGCCCTCGTTCCCGACCCAGAAGCCGATTCCAGCGCCGATACCGATTGCCACTGCCGGTAGTCCTGTCGAGAGTGCGTCCACAGTGATACCGAACGCACTGGCCGGGATTTCGAAGTAGAACGCGCCGGCGACCACGAGGACGCCGAACAGCCCCTGCGTGAACGCGACGTTAGCGAGCAGCGCCCCGGTCGACAGGTCGCTCGGGGCGAGCGTCTCGCGCATCTGTCGTCGCTGGGCCGCTGCTCGTTGCGTCTCGAAGCGTGGGATGGTCGGGTCACCGTCGGGCATCGAGACGCCGTCGACTGTGGACGAGACGCCGCCGTCGGACCGGACGGCTCCCTGCGAGAGCCGTGCGAGACCGAGAAGCGCGGTTAAAAGAAACCCCGTCAGGCCGACGAATGCGGCCCACTCGGGCATTTATTGCGGACTTGGACTGCCGCCCTGCCGGCCGACCTCGTGGTCGAGTGCCTTGCCCGTGATGGACTTGAGGCGGTCGACCAGCGAGTCCTTCTCGGCTTCGCCGGCGAGTGCGACCTCGAGGACCTCTGAGATGTGCGAGACGGGAATGATCTCGATCATGTCCTCGTACTCGTCCTCGATCATCACGTCCTGCGTGTTCGCCTCGGGGATGATGACCGTATCGAGGCCGGACTTGGCAGCCGCCTCGATCTTGTGCGTGACACCGCCGACAGGGAGTACGTCACCCCGGACCGACAGTGAGCCGGTCATGGCGAGGTTCTGCTTGATCGGAACGTCTTCTATCGCGGAGATAACCGCGGTAGCGACTGTGATAGAGGCGGAGTCGCCGTCGACGCCACCTTCACCGGCTTGGACGAACTGGATGTGAACGTCCTTTTCGGAGATGTCCTCGTCAGAGAACTTCTTGATGATCGCCGAGACGTTCTGGACAGCCTCTTCGGCCATCTCCTTGAGCTGTCCCGTGGCAATGACCTGACCGGGGCCCTGTGACGGGCTGACCTCGGCCATCACGGGGAGGACGATACCGCTGTCCTCACCCATGACGGCGAGCCCGTTGACGCGGCCGACCACGTCGCCCTGGTTGACGGTGAGCTCGTAGTCCTTGCGGCGCTCGATGTAGTTGTCCGCGAGCTGTTGCTCGATGGACCGGGAGCGCCGTTTGGCCTGCAGGACATCTGCGCGCTCGGTGCGGTCGCGGTCCTCGGCGCGGGCGATGTCGCCAGCGACGCGGACCAGTCCGCCAAGGTCACGGAACTTCAGGCTGAGGTGGCCTTTTCGGCCGGCGCGACGCCGGGCCTCCAGGATGAGCTCCTGAACGGCCTCCTCGGTGAAGTGTGGGAGCCGCCCGTCGTTTTCGACCTCCTGGGCGATGAACCGAGCGTACTTCCGTCGCATCTCGGGGTCGTCCTCGATGGTGTCGTCCATGTACACCTCGTACCCGTACCCCTTGATACGGGAGCGCAGCGCGGGGTGCATATTCTCCATCGCGTCGAGGTTCCCCGCGGCGATCATGATGAAGTCACAGGGGACGGGCTCGGTCTGGACCATCGCACCCGAAGACCGCTCGGACTGGCCCGTAATGGAGAACTCGCCCTCCTGAATGGCCGTCATCAGCTTCTGCTGGCTGCGGATATCGAGCGTGTTGATCTCGTCGACGAACAGCACGCCCTTGTTGGCCTGGTGGATCGCGCCGGGCTCGACGCGGTCGTGGCTCGGCGTCTCCATCCCACCGGACTGGAACGGGTCGTGACGAACGTCGCCCAGCAGCGCACCGGCGTGGGCACCCGTGGCGTCCTCGAACGGCGCGGTCTTCTGGTTGGCGTTGTTGACGAGCAGGTTCGGAATCATCGCGTCGCTGCCGCGCGAACCGTAGCGGAATGCGAGATAGATGACACCGGCCGCGAGAATCCCCAGCAGGACCTGCTGGACGAGGATCAGGGCGTAGCCGATGACGATGGCGATGATGATCCACATGAGGAAGGTCCGCATCTGGTTTCGCTTGCGGGCCTCCTCCTTGTGGGCCTCGACAATCTGTTCCCCTTTGCCGCCGGGGACAGTGCGTACTTTCGGTTCATTGCCGTCGTCGGGATTGTGATAGACAAGAACGTCCTGCAGTTCCTCTCGTGGGAGCAGCTGAGACATCGCCTTCGCCAGCATCGACTTCCCCGTTCCGGGGGAGCCAATCATCATCACGTGACGGCGCTGTTTGGCCGCCTTCTTGATCACGTCACGGGCGTGGTCCTGCCCGATGACCTGGTCGACGAGTCGGTCTGGCACTTCGATGTCGGCGGTCGATTCGATTTCGAGACCGCCAAGGAGATTCTCCTCATCTCCGTCCAGTTCAGACTCGCCGTCAACTTGGACATCGCTTCCGAGTGTCGTTTCGGACGTTTCTCCCTCGCCGGCCCATCGGTCCTCGGACGGGTCGGATGGCTCGTCTGCCGAGGGCTCAGAGGCGGGTTCGTTGGGGTCCTGTTTGGCCCCGTTGGTCGACGCCTCTTCCTCCCCAGCGTCGGATGCCTCCCGGTCAGGGTCGGGAGTCGCGTCGGTGTCGGTGTTGTCGCTCATACAAACGTTGCTAACATACTCACGGAAGGCCTGTCGACTGATATACTTTCTCCCCGTGTCGGTTGTTGCAACACCCCGAAAACCGCAGTATAGCGCCCGAATTGGGTGGGGTTGTATTCCGGCAGTACCGCGTCGTCGGGTTTATCAAACCACCACACCCACTGGGGAATATGCGTGGGTTCTACATCGGTCGCTTCCAGCCCTACCACAACGGCCATCACTCGATGGTCGAGCGGATCTCGGAGGAGGTCGACGAGCTTGTACTGGGTATCGGGAGCGCCGACGATTCACACACCACACACGACCCCTTTACGGCCGGTGAACGGATCATGATGATCACGAAGGCCGTCGCAGAGTACGACCTGACGACTTATGTCGTTCCCCTTGAGGACATCAACCGCAACGCCGTCTGGGTGAGCCACGTCGAGAGTATGTGCCCGGACTTCGACGTGGCGTACTCGAACAATCCGCTTGTCGTCCGCTTGTTCGAGGAGGCCGGTATCGAGGTCCGCCAGTCGCCGATGTTCGACCGCGACCGACTGGAGGGCAGCGAGATCCGCCAGCGGATGATCGACGACGAGTCCTGGCGTGACCGGGTCCCGGCATCTGTTGTGGAAGTCATCGAGGAGATCCACGGCATCAAGCGACTCCAGCACGTCTCAGACAGCGACTCGCTCGAACGGTACGCCGCCACGGGCGAATCGCTCCCCGAATCACTCGACGACCTTGACGACTGATGATAACCCTCAGTTCTGACTTCGGCTCGCCCTATCCGGCGGCGATGAAAGGCGTCATCTGTCAGGCGACCGACGCGCGTATCGAGGATATCGCTCACGATTTCCCACGGCAGGACGTGCGGGCAGCGGCGTTCTGGCTCACGCAAACGCTCCCGTACTTTCCGCCGGCAGTCCACTGTGTCGTCGTCGACCCGGGCGTCGGAACCGACAGAGACGCCATCGTCGTCCGTGCGGGCGACCACGCGCTCGTGGGGCCTGACAACGGCGTCCTCCTGCCAGTCGCCCGCGAACTGGCTGAAACCGAGAACGATGCCCCGGACGCGTTCGAGGTGTTCACCTGGGCCTACGACGACCCGGCGAGTACGACGTTCCACGGGCGGGACGTGTTTGCGCCCGCCGCGGCGGCCGTCCACGACACCGGCGTCGACACCGTCGAAACCCTTTCTGAAATCGACCCAACTGAGGACTACGCTGATCTCCGGTTCCCAGCGGCCACAGTCGATGGTGACGGAGCGACCGGTGAGGTGCTCGTCGTCGATGACTTCGGGAACGCCGTGACGAACATACCCGGCGAGGTCCTCGCGGGACAGTTCGGCGGGGTGGTCTCGGTCGACGGTGTTGAGGCCCCAGTCCATCGAGCCTACGCTGCCGTCGACAAGAGTCAGCGACTCGTCACCGTCGGCAGTCACGGGAACGTCGAACTCGCCGTTAACCGCGGCCGTGGCGACGAAGCGTTCGGGGTCAGCACCGGCGACACAGTTACCATATCACTGTGTTGACGTGTAGCCACACAGCGGTTTAGGCTCGCCAAAACATCGGTGGTGTTAAGTCTTTTAGGCAACCCTAATCGAGCGTATGCCACAGAGACGTGACTTGCTGAAGACGGTGGGGATCGCTGCGACGGGACTGCTTGCTGGGTGTCCCAGTCAGGGGTCGACAGAATCGAACACGGCGTCGGCGAACACCGACACGACAGAACAGGAAGCGACCGCGGGAACAGACGAGGGCGGCGAAAGCGGTGTTTCGGTCGGGCCGATGACCGCTGTCGCGACCGAGTGGAACGTCTACCGGGCGCGGCTGTACGATGCCGTCGCGCTGGGTCGGGCCGGTGCGCCCGGTGCCGGAGCGACCGTCGCACAGAACATTTTTGCCCGGTTCGAAGGCGCATCCGGTGAGTACGGGGCCCACGAACAGCTTGAGTCCACGTCAGAGTCAGCGTACGAGGGCTTTGAGGATGCCCTCGGGACGGTCCAGTCGTCGCTGTCCGAGGGCAACGTATCGGAAGCCGCGTCGGCCGCGGACAAAGCGTCGGGCCACCTCCAGACAGCGCAGCAGGCCGCTGCCGGACAGCAGGCCACCAGAGTGCTGGACCTGCTCTTGCTGGGCAGTCGGGCGAGCAATGCCGCCATGGCCGGGACGCTGGGCGCTTTCGAGGGGGCCGCCACGATCGCGGAAGAGACGATGACCGCGTTCGAGGACGCGCTGGTGTACAGCAAAATAGAGGCTGCGGACGCAGAATCCTACGAGGCCTTTGAGAACGCACTGGCCGGCATCGGTTCCGCCGCAGGCAGTGAAGACGCGAGCGGCGTCACCGAACAGGCCCGCGCCGCACTGGATGCGACCGTTTCGGGCGCGTATGCGCTGGTCCAGCCGGCGTCGGTCGCCGGTGCGGGCCACCTTGCGACGATGCAGGCCCGTGGCTGGGACGCGGCCGCAGTCGTCTCGGGCAGCGGCGTCGGGGCAGACTACGCCCACGCGACGACGCTGAACACGTACCGGGCCCGCGTCCACGACGCTGGGTGGCTGGCCCGTGCCGGCGAGACAGCCACCGCGGCGACGATGGTCGAGGACGTTTTTGCCCACTTCGAAGGCGCGGCCGCTCACGATGCCCTCGAAGAGGCGGACAGCGAGGCCTACGAAGCGTTCGAGTCCGGTTTGTCGGACCTCTCCTCAGCAATCGAGAACGGGAACACCGAGGGGGTCGCGTCGGCCGTCGAGACGGTCGACACCAATCTGGTCGCCGGCATCGAGGCGCTGGCCGGCGGGAACGCGCCGGTTCTCCAGTCGGGCTTCTTCAAAGCCCGCTTCGCCGACGCGCGCGAGCTGTACCGCCAGGGTCAGGCGGGGCAGGCAGCGACGCTCGTTTCGGACCTGTTCGCCCGGTTCGAGGAGAACCAGCTCGACTTCCACGAGACGCTAGAAGAGACCAGCGAGGACCTCTATCACCGCTTCGAGGAGGAACACCTCGTGGGGCTCCAGTCAGCCTACGAGAACGGCGATGACGACGCGGTCGGGACCCACCACGACGGCGTTCTTGCGGCGCTGCTGGAGTTCGAATCGGCCCACAGTGCCGCCGTCGCCAGCGGGTCCGGTGCGACCTACATGGCCGGCCTCGCCTTCGACGCCGCGGCGACGAACGCTCTCGGGAACGCCGACCGCGCAGCGTCGACTGCTCAGGGGGCGCTGGCGTTCTTCGAGTCCGGGGCCGCCGGCTACCATGAGGCACTCGAAGAGGCGAACGAGGACCTGTATCACCGCTTCGAGGACGAAGCACTCGGGAGCGTCATCTCCGCCGCGAACGACGGCGGTGACGTATACGCGGCCGCGAAGACGTTCTACGGCGCAGCCATCGAATCCGTGACGGCCATCGTCGGGTCGAGTGGCGGTGGCGAGACCGGTGCCGGGGCCGCGAGTGTCGTCAGCGACGTGTTCGCTACCTTCGAGAACGCCGCGGTGCACGACAAACTCGAAAACGCGGACGCGGAGGCGTACGAAGCCTATGAGGCCGCACTGAACGACTATGTCGCCGACTTGGAGAGCGGGTCAACCGACGGCGCGAGCGCGTTCGCAAACGCCGCCCGGACCGCTTCTTTCGCCGTCGTTGGCGCTGTCGACAGCGCCCCAAGTGGGTCCGGCGGCCACGGCGGCGAGGAGTCCGAGGCGACCGAGTCGTCACTGTCCGGCGGCCCGAACGTCGTCGAAGGCGTTCCCGAGGACGCCGACCACGTCGTCGACATGCTGGCTGTGGCGTTCGCGCCCGAGGAACTCACCGTCAGCGTCGGCGACACAGTCGCCTGGAAACACGCCGGTGGCGAGGCTCACAACGTCGTCGCGTATGAGGAGGAACTCCCGGACGACGCGACCTACTGGGCTTCCGGCGGGTTCGAAAGCGAGTCGGCCGCACGCGAGGGCTGGGAGAACGGTGAGGGGGCCGTTCAGTCCGGCCAGAGTTACGTTCACACGTTCGAGACGGCCGGCGAGCACGGATACTTCTGCGTTCCGCACGAGGCTGCGGGGATGGCTGGCACCGTTATCGTCGAGGAGTAATCACGCTCTCTTTTTTGGCCCGCCTAGAAACCGATGGCTTTTTGTGTTTTAGGGTAGCCTAAACAATTGTATGCCGGACGAACAGGCCACATCGAGGCGGGACATCTGTCGCCGTAGCGAGTCGGGTGCTGCCGTCCCTGTCGTCCGCGCAAACGCCGCCCTACAGGAGGTGAGAGCCTGGACGTGACCGTACATTGACCTGTCAGCTTCGACCATCTTTCGCGGCGACGACCACCGTGGGCATAGCCCGTCGCCGCACGCCACGAGCTTTTCGTGTCTGTCCCGTGGGCGTCTGCCCCAAGGACGCCCCATTTCAGGTCCTTTACTGTGGACCACTCTGGAATCACCACTTTTGATTAGTCGCCGGTAGGCGCTGAGTCCGCACTGGTAGCTGTTTTTCGGGGCAGGCGTTTTGAGTCCGCCAGCCCTGCGACTGGCTATGACTGACGAGGAACCAGCGGAGAACATCAGCGGCGGAACCGCTGGCGGTGGCCAGTCGGCAACGTTCGACCCGGAAACAGCGGGGACGCGGGCAGAAACCGTCGTGGACCGTCTCGGCGAGATGTACTGGACGTAGAACAAATAAAATATGTATATCATACACACCTTCGAATAAATCTCTTGAATTGATTTTCCCTATTAACGCGAAAAAGAAGGTCGCTAACTACAACTCTGAAACAATCGCAATCTGGATGTCATCAAGTGGAATGTACCTCGCTTTCCCACCATTCTCGCTTGAACGTTCTGAATATTCTTCGCCCGGTTCAAAGTCGTCGCCCCACAGACACTCTTGAAGCCACTCTGTACGGATTAGATAGCAATCCGTGATGCGTGCGTCACGTGTTCGTGCAAACACGTAGTAGTCCGCTATCTCGCCCTCATATGGTTCATTGTGATACTCTCTCTGTAGTTTGTACCACTCACTTTCTGTAGTGTTGTTCCGTGAAACCGTTCTCAAACTGAAATCCACTTCAAAACGAGGATTTTCTGGACGAGTTCTGAATGCAACCGTAGACTCTCCCCGGGGAAACTCAAGAACTGCGTCGATTCCATCAAGGTCGCGGTCAACGTCCTCACCTTCATCGGCCATCTCTAAGTTCTGAACTTCATCCGGAGCGAGTCCGAAGCGGTCAGCAACCAGCTTGCACAAGACCGGGGAGAAACGACGAGCATCCTCCATCTTGGACTCGTAATCGTCTCCAGCAGATGGTCGGACACTCACTGTGAACCACTGGAGTCACCTCCAAAGTCTGGTTCCGGGAATTCAGTGTAATGCGGAATCGATGACGGAGTGGCCATCCCATGCCAGTCTGATGCAAAAAACGCAATCGTGTAGTCAAACGCTTTTATATTACCCTTCCACACTTGCTTCCCACGTCCTTCAATGACGAGGTAATCTTCATAGTATGTGTATTCAGTGTGAGTTCTGAATCCACACTCAACAGTAATACTTAGGATAGGTTCTCCCGCAGGTTCGTCATCATAGACTCGCTCACCATCGTAACCCAACTCATCGCTAATCTTATCTACAAACTTACCCAGTTCTGGGCATTCCAGAACATCACCATCACCGAAGAAGAATTCTGATTGATTCATTGAGCACCACCATCAAGGATGTCCGCACACGTTGTGTCCGAAGTGATGTGAGCACCTACGTAATCTGCAGAATGCAGTCGGATTTGGTTATCCAGCCAATCCATATACAGGACTTCTGGTGTCTCTGGTTCATCCTGCTCCATATCATTGAAATAGGTCAAGAGTGCCGCCTGCTTGTCCTCCTGCAAGTGTTCAAATACATTCATTGTGAATCACCAGACTCGTCTTCAGAATCCTCAACTTCTTGTTCGTATATCTCTGTGACCATTCCTTTCGCTGCCTCAATCGTAACCCATCCGCCCGTTGAACCATATCCAACAAGCGTCTCCTCCCAATCATCTCCAGTGTCGAAATTATGCATCTGTATGATGTTTCGGGGTTCATTCGGTGTGTAACGTACAGCTAACATCCCTTCACCTTCCTTCGGGGTCTCGTAGAATGAGACGTACCTGACTTTACGGTCATTCATTGTGAATCACCCGAGGACACCTCCTCGTAGAGTTCCGCCATAAGATTGTTCGTGTACTCGTCACGCTCATCGTCAGTCATCTCAATCCACTCGCTCAAGTCGAAGTGCTTGTGGAAGTACTGTTCACGCTCTGCGTGCGTCGGCGTTGGGGATACTTCGTCCCCGGTGAGGTTCGTGTACCCCTCAGTTAGTGCAGGCCACACGTTTTCGCTCGGAATGCCGTGATTAGTGTAGTAGTTAGCCGCACTCACAAACGACGCCGCCGTGAGTTCGCCCCAGTGTCTGTGGTCTATGTCAACCACTTCGTCCAGAGATGTTCGGTACGTATCGTACATGGCTTGATTGTCAGTTACCATACATGACAAAATGATAACTATCCCTAAAGGTATATCCCCAATCCAAAATCCAGTAAATAATGTCAAACAGTAGATACTTTTAAGTACTTATGACTCCTATGAATAGATGGTCAACGTGACCGCAGGCTTGATTGTCACCCGGGGAACTTCCCCGGACTTCTCACACTTGAACAAGAAACATCAATTATATCTCAGTAGGAAGGGTTGCGTCACTGATGGCCCACGCTCAACAATCACTTCTGAAGGTCATCAATGGGTAGGGCCTTATGGAAGGTGTCGGGACATCTAATAGCACCATCTGACACCATCTATCCACCTTCCACGTCTAATGCGTCATTGATGGATTACAACGGATGTCAAGATATTTGGGCTTACCTGACAAGTACTTTATATGAGGAACTACCCAGACAATTTGGACGCAAAATCAGAGGCATTTTTGCGTTCGGTTTTCACCCGAGGAGGAGAAGCAACGACTTCAGAAATTTACGAAGATACAGGCATCTCCAAAACCTCACGAGATTACCGATTTGAAAAGCTTGAACAGATGGGTCTCATCACCGTTGATAAAGCCGATAGTGGATATGGGGCACGAGATGCTCCTAAAATTGCCACACTGACTGATGCAGGCATTTCTGAAATGGAACAGACTACCATCAGCAGTGAAGCTTCAGAAATCTATTTCTCGCACAAAGAAAACGAAGTCTTGGAGAATACAATCGAACGAGTAGAAGCATTGGAAAACAAACACCGGGGACTCAAGTTTCGGATTGAGAATCTGGAAAACTGGAAGGACAAATTCACCGACCTCTTCTCCGTGTGAATGTAGAAAATTATTGCCGTAGAAAAGTAGTGAATCTACGCTTCAACGAAGTCTAACTTTGCCCGGATGATTTTGAAATACTGTGATTGCTGTTCTGTAATCTTTCTTGACGTTCGGTTTTCTGCACTGATGGTGTCAATGGCATTCTCAGCTTCCTCAACTGATGCATACACTCCGTCGATATCGTACACAGACTCGTGCAGACCCAAGAGTTCATGGTCAGATTTGGATTGCATCTGATGGTCGTCATCCATGTCGTCACGGATGTGCTTCGCACGTTCCTGCATCGTGTCTGTAACCCAGTCTACGACGATTCCGTCCGATTTACCGAAGTCAATTTTATCGACATAATTCTGAGCCGTTGAACGAGTGGCCACACCCATGTTAGCCATCACCCAATCAACCACCTCAGATTCAGTGATGCTCCCGTCAACATTTGAAACCGCTTTCTGAAGGGCAGGCACACGCTTCCTCCACGTCTGTGGGATTTCAAGTGCAACTTCCTCCAGTTCATCGAATGTGATGTCTGGGTCTTCCCAGCGATTGTCATATTTGAACGCTGAAACAAGGTCAGAGATATCCCACCGTGAAGTGTCTCCTTCCATTACCGCTTCTACAAATTCATGTGGTTCCTCAACCCGGTCGCCACGGGCATACGTGAGGAGTTGTCGCTTGACTTCTGCTCGCTCCATTCGGGACGACCATGGTGCAGCTTCGATATGTGCGACTCCCCGGGCAACTTCTTGTCCAAGACCACGCCCTTCGAATTGCTCACACAGACTCACAGGCAGATGCAAGTTAACTTGCTCCGCTGTTGTGTATGGGTCGCCGTCAGTCACCGATTTAGCACGGTTAGTGATGGCTTCATCAGTATCTGCGAATTTTATTTTATTGATATTCTCAGAAATGTCTACGCCAACTACATCTGACAGGTCGGCCTCAATCTGAGCCTCAATCTGAGAGAACGAGTCCTCATACTTGTCGTTAGACACGAGTAACGCCTCATACGCAACGATGCCTTTTGTGAAAGTTGAGTTAGTTGCATCTGAGGACAATTTCTTAATCGTATCATACGCCCAGAACGGCATAGACACTTGTTTCCGCTCCGATTCGTCGTCAACCAAGATTGTTGAACCAATCATTGTACTAATATGTCGGGAAGCTTACCCCTTATATCTTCTCACGGTCAGAGATGTGAATGTTTGTTGTAATTAGTTTGTATAAGTGTTAATTAGTATTATAGTAGTATAGTGTAGTAGCTGTAGAAGAAGCGGAAAACGAGAAGGAGAACAACCGCCAACCGCTCAGACAGCCGAAAACAGCATCTGAGGAAAAACACCTTCGTTACCGATTACTCGGATTTTTCAAAATCGGCAGAAAAAATAAAATTCTGCTGAGTGGGGGCTATCTTTACAAGCTGTGAAACGCCCAGTCACAGCAACCCTCCCAAGGGATACGGCAGACAGCCTATTCGTCTTTGTCTGCTCCATCTCTTGGAGGTCGTCGGTCAAGAACTTCTACATCGGATAGCAGAACTGGTTCTTCATGTCGTGGCCAGTCATCAACCGTCTGATTGTCTGGCACATCGTCACCAACAGAATCTACATTAGCCTTGAACAGCACCACATCGTATTCTGTCTCATCAACATCATCAAATTCGGTTAGTGCCTGCTCTTTTGAAGTTGTTTCAGTCCCATAAAGTACCTTAGATTCGTCTCTATCGTGTTCCCAGACTTCGACAATGTAGACAACATCACCGTCGTCATAATAACCCGCTGGGCTGTATCGAACTCTGTTTCGCATTTGTTCCATATCCTCGTCTGAAGGAATCATACTGAACCAATCGGACAGGATACGCTTAATGTTGGTCGTGATATCTCTCAGTCAGAATCTAAATCAATTTCATATGAACCATCCTTGTAGACTCGCAATTCTCCGATTTCTCCGTCTTCATATTCGCCACAATCAATATCAGTAATATTGTCCATGACTTCTTCGTAAATCCCGTAATCGACCATCGTGCAATTAGTCTTCGCCATCTCAACAAGTCCATCACAGCTAGTTGATACAAATCGCTGTGATAACATCTCCCGAACAATTATCGGATGTACAAAGTCAATGGAAGACATCATCGCACCCGTCGAACAATATCACACTGGTCAAGATTGTCCCGGGACATGACTTCGTTCTGAAGATGGCCAGCAATGATGTTGATTTTATTCCGGGAGGCATCCAACTCTTCGTTCTCAATATGCACCATCGAATCTAAACTATCCCGTAGACCGACGATGTGTTCATATGCAGACTCTACGGCTTCGTCAGACTCTTTATTAAAGTCCATATGAACACCCACGAAATATCAGTTATAAATAACTACGCATCTTGAAAATAAGTCCGGGAGAAAAGCGGTCTGAATGAGGTGTGTCTCACTCGTTGGTAACTCATTGATTTTGGAGGTGTTATCCTATCAGAAGTCTCCAGTATCTACACTCCATCCATCATCACGCAATTTCTCAGCGACCTCTCCGGTTTTCGATTTATCCACGAACCACATGTCTAAGTCACCATCCCATGTTTGATGATACTCATTGAAATCAAGCTCATCGATGTTTTCCTTTGCCCCGTATGGCGATGTAATTCCGACTTTTGTTCCATACTGAGTCTCTGTCTGAGTGATTGCTGATATATCTGATTCAGACCCATAGCTCTCATAATTCTCAACCGCTTCTACGTATGCGGTTACGTCTTCAATGGAAGTCGTGTTATTCGACCCATTCCCCATCCAACCACCTGAATTGATTTCTGCAGAAGGTTTCTGACGACCTCTAATATTTACATCGACTGTCTCTCCGTTTCCGACATCAAATCGAACCCCGGCATTCCGGGTATCCCAGTACATCGTTGCATTATCATCTGAGGATTTGGAAACCATCTCGGTCATAATATCAACATCGTCGGAATCTTGAACTGTCCATGATGTTCCTCGCTTACCCTTCGGAGTATCCACTCCAATACTGGCTTGTACTTGACCATCTGAGGTCTGTACGAACGTCACATTGACTTCATCAGTGCCATCTGATAGCTTAGATGAATCACTGATTTCCCCCTTCATTTGGAAAGCGTCGTCAGTGCTTTCTGCTGTGACATCATCCAAAGAATCAATCATCTCTCGGACATCATCATCAACGTATTCCGGGATAGAAATTGACTCAGCAGATTCTGTCTGGTTTTGATTACTATCTGGAGTAGTGTCACCATCTGAGGAACCTTCTCCTGCTGGCCCTATGTATTCCCAGTGATGTTCTCCATTCTCGTAGGTCACTTTGTACTCGTACGGTCCGTATCCATTGATTGTTTTAGTTACAATAGCCATCGTTGGTAATTAATACCTGTCAGACTAAATATGTTTCTGCTGTTCAAAGGAGCACATCGAAATTATTTCAAAAAAGCTGAATTAGGCGTCAACGTAGTCATCCAACGCCCGCCGGATGACTTCTGCTCGGGTTGGAAACTCCATCTGTTCGGTGTCCCCGTCTTGTTTCTGAGCTTGCTTAATCAACGAGTCCACGTCATCTGCGATGTATTGTGTCGTGGTCATTGATTCAGAAAGCGTTGATGGCTGTGTCTATAGCCTCGTCAACTGTCGCGTAGTCCCCGATGTATTCGCCTGTCGCATCGAACCCAGTCTCGTGGCCAACTCCTGTCTGGACCACAAAGTCATCATCAGCGTGGATGCTCAATCCGACAATTGTTTCTCCTTCAGTTGCGAGCTCAGTTGCTGGTTTAGTATCTCGTTGAACTAAAACGAGTGTATCATCTGCGTGCGTTAGAACGTGGATGTCGGTACATTCTGTGCGAATCCAATCACGGACAACTTCCTGCGTCGTCTTCCAGTCAGGAACTTCGATATTCATATTCGATACATCGTCTTCGGCTGTGATGTTTGCGACCATTGCAATTGGATAGATGACCTATACCCCTATAGGTGTGTTGGTAAACTGGTAATTAAAATATACTGATAATAGAGTAATGTATAAATAAGGGAATCCTCTTCTTCGAAGTTCGTACGTACTCACGTACATCCGTACGTACGTGTTTTCAGGCGTTCTAAATGAGGTGTGTTCCGCTGTTGGTAATATGAAACAGAATTCAGCGTCGTTGGAAGTGGTCGTAGACTCGTTCTGTCGTCGTCACAGAACGGTGCCGGAGTCTGTTTCTGACATCGACCAAGCGAGTATCCTCATCTGCGAGCATATAATTTGCTAGCGAATGACGAAAGGCGTGTGGGTGGAGTTCTTCCGGGGAAGCTGGTTCCCCATCACTCCGGTGAACAGTAACATCAGCGTGTTCGGCAAGGTCTTCTACGACGTTCCTCACTGATTCGGTTGACATCTGGTCTGACTGGCGACTGGGGAACACGTAGTCGCTGTCTCGGTCATTGTACCATTCACTGTTGAAGTAAGAACGGAGCAACCGTACTGTCCCGAAGTGGTCGTATGGGTCAAGTCGCATTGTGACATCGCCCGGTGTGATATTCTCGTCCGGGTAGTCTTTCTGAACGTGCCCCGGAATCATTACTTCCTCATCCTGAAGTCGGAACATGGATTCTTTCAGTGAACGCAATTCGTTCACCCGGAGTCCCAAATCTATGGCCAGCACGACCAACACTTCATCTCTGAGTCTCTGCCCAAGCGAATCGTAGCGAAGGTCTCGGTCGTGGGACGCGTCGCGGAGCGGGTCCACTTCCCTGATATTGATGTAGCGATGCACGGTCGGTGTCTTGGATTCTGTGTTACTCATTCGGAATCACCTTCGAACACACTCGTATTGGGAGCACCTATTCTACTCGCAAGGTTTTGTACAGCTACGAGTGCGAATGGGAGCAAGAACATCACCCATGCCCAATCGCCAATCATTTGATGGAAGGAAATTCCGAAGCCGACGCCACCGACCATCGCCCATCCTTCCTTTCGGGAGATGATGTCGTCCGAGTTCGTCGGGTCATCCTCGTACTCTTGGTCACGTTCCATACAGAATCTTGAGCAGTAGTCATCGTACCCAACAGATGCGACTACAAACGTGACCTCTTCTCCGCAACCGCCGCACCTCCCAGTCATCGCTGTTCACCATCTTCTTCGTCCCGGTCGTCTTCTTCGACCTCCCATGTCTCCAGTGAAACAATCTGGTCTCCCCGGACTCCTTCCAAACGGACGTTCTCGGGGACGTTCATTCGGAATCACCTATGTGGACGTAGTATCCATTCTGGACTTCGGCCAGTCGTTGCAGTACCACCTCCAGTTCATCGTTGGTAAGTTCTGAATTCATTGTGAATCACCATTGCCTGAACCGGCGTTGAGGAGGGATGGTATCCCTATCAAGCCCTCATGTCTTTGTTTAAGATGGTTTTGCAGGTTGTCAACATCCCATCGAACTTCTGCGAGGATTCGTTCTAGGTCTTGTTCAACACGCTTGTGTTTCTCAAATTCGCTTTGAATGTTGTCACCTGTTGCTGGTTGGTTGATGTAATCTTGAATCGTTTCTACTGCATCGTCGTAATCTGATTGACTGACCATACATATCAATTAGTTGATAAGTACTTAAAAGCGTCGTTCAGTTTGGGAGTCTGCATATTGACGCAATTTACCCTACCATTTGACCCGATATGAGGGGTAAATAGTGCCTCACTTTGGGAGTCTACTTGAAGAAAGCCAAACTGACTATCGGCTAAACAAAGATTCGGATATCTCAATATTCGTCTATGCAGATATTCGACTATACGCTTACTTGTGTAGGTCGTTCAGAAGCAGTCTACGAGTCTGAAAGAAGTCGGAGAAGGATACTGCACACAACCGCGACCATTGCGATGATGCTACCGACGAGAGGATATCCCGGGTCAGTCATCGACCATCACTTTCGAATGCTTCGTATATTCGCTCTCGGAGGTCTGATTGCCCATCCTGCCAGCCTCGGTGGTATCCGTAGCAGAATCCTAAGATTGTGGCGAGTACTCCAAGAGCCATCATAGATTCAGGCGTCATTGACCATCACCTTCTACAACATCAACTCGCACCCGGAGCGTTCGACCACACCCTTTGTTCTCTCCGGTGTGCCAGTGATAATCTTTTCCACAGACGATTCCTTCATTTGGGTTTTCGAACTGACTAATTTCGGTGTAGTGACCACACTCTGGGCACGTCACGCCGTAATTGTACCCGCTGACGCCCTTCATCGTTCGTCACCATTCCGACAACCGTTGCAGACTGCAGGCCGTCCGCCTGAATCCCTGTCACGACCGCAATCGGTACACCAGTAGTCTGGATTCGTAGGATTGCATTCCGGGCACGTTTCGTCGTACTTGTTCCACAGCTTGTGAAGCGGGTGAAATATGGTCTTGATTGCCATACATATCAATTATCCTAAACGTGCAAATATGCATCGCCGTTGGTAAGATTAGAAAAGTAGACGTGTATGAGACTATTTGTGTAGACATCTCTGCGGATAGACGCCTACACACCTATTCGTTTACACGAGTATAATCAGAATCAGTACGCCCCAGAACCCCCGAATAGCCAGTAGATATCCACGTAGAAAATGACCATCGCCCCCAATAGGACGATGGGTTCCACGACTGCTGTGCTAACTCCAGCTACGAGTGCGATGAGTCCGATGATGACCGTCCCGACTGCAGATATCGTGTATATTCGATTCAGTATGGAACTCGCACTGGCCATGTGCTAAATTAGACTTCCCCGGGTGAAAATAGTAGAATGCGTGTAGTCGTATAAGCGTCTATACGCCTACACGAGTACACGATTACCCGGATGAATCACTCACACACCTTTGGTTCCGATGCTCCCGAAATCTTGTTCATTCGCTTGTGGTGTTGGGTCGGATTCTACGGTCGTCCCAATATCAAGAACGAACGTTCCGATGACAGCAGCCAGCACGACCGTCACCACCACCATTAGAGTGACACCCTTGCATCTGGAAAGGGCATTCCGTACTGACAATTCACTCCTTTCGCTCATACTTGCCCACCGGGAGATATTCCATGCTCGCGAATGCGTTCGGTCAGTAGCTCGGCTAATCGGGGGTCAATGCCTACATTGGTGGCGATTAAACCGATATCTTCGGCAGACAGTGCTTCAGACATCCTCGGAATCACCATACTTGTCTTCCAACACGTTCATTCGGCCAGCTTGCTTTGCGAGTGTAATCATCAAATCCTGTTCTTCCCGGGGGATTCCACGTTCGTACATCGCACGTCGAATGTCATCATAATTATTATCTGACATATCATTATATTGATTATACAAGTACTTAAAGGCGTCTTTCAGTAGGGTGATTTTAGGTGTAAGTAAATCGAAGTAGAACGTTATTAATCTCATGTAAACCGTATTATCGCACTTACATCAACGGTCAATTGTACTGGAATGTGCAAACGCCAGAATTCAAGCAGGATTGGTTCAACCCGAATGCAGACCTCCCATACGGTGTCGAACCGAATGAAGTTCGTACTGCTATCAAGGAGTTCTACGATTTCTATGACGACCTGAATCGGTTCTTGATGCGAGAAGACCACGGACGCATCGAAACCGTTCTGCGAGCAAACAACGCCCTCTCCGATTTCATTGGTAATGTCGCAACAGAGGAACTCGCACAGGCGTCGGATGCCTTGATTATCAACCAGAAACAGGACGGTTTCCCGGACATTCTCCCAGTAGATAACGAAGAATACGCCGAGCAGGACTACGAGGTTCACCACGGCACAGAGGGAATTGAGACGAAGTGTTCGAAGTCAAACGGTGGGTGGCAAGCTCACAATAATGAGGAAGCGTGGTTTGTCGTCTTCAGATACGAGCGTGGCGACCCCGAATCCGACCTTCAGGACATGGAGCCTATTCGACTCGTTCAGGTTCTGGCGGGGAGTCTTAATGAGGATGACTGGTCGCACTCGGGCCGTAGCGAGGACTCTCGTCGGACGATAACGTCGTCCATCATCTCTTCGGGGATGTACAAGCTTCGTTCAAACCCAATCTACGAAGACCCTGAGGCCATCACTGGGCGTGGTGAAGAGTTAATCGAATACAAGGAACGGCATGCTTCCTTCGACCCGACGTTTGCTGACGAACACCCGGAATACGTGACGGAGCAAACCGAACTTGGAGATATCTAATGACTGATAACGATGACCGGTTGTTTGGGGACCAGTTTGACGAAACACGATTCAAGCAAGGTCAAGAGGAAGACGAGATTGTCCGGTCGGTATTAAAAGACGCGTTTGAAGCTCGGAACATCACGGCTGTCGAAGGTGAGGAAGCCTTTGACAACTTTGCCGAGAATAAGGCGATACGCCAGATTATGGATTATTCTGGCATCGATTATCTCGTAGATACGTTTGATTCCCCTGCATTTGGGGTCAATCATCGGAATCACTTCAATGAGCGAGCATCACGGTTCGACATCCGAGTTGATACGGGTTCAACTGCTCCGTCGGAATTGGATAAGCTTCGGAAGGCTGAATCGTGGGATATTGTTCCAAAGTACGCTACCCGGATGAAGGTTCCTGATGGCGACGTTGAATGGTTCCGTATTATCGATTTAAAGGCGTTCGTTGATGCCATCGAAAGCGACGGATTAGGGTATGATATGGAATGGGATGACTGGGACAGTGGCGTCACGGCGTGGATGTATGATTATGATGAGCTACGTGAGCGAGATATTGTAGTCGATGAATTTGAACCGTAACTGAAAGTGACTGACACCCATCGGTTCCCTGTAGAGATGCGATACAAACAACGCCAATTCGGGGCTGAACGTAGTATCAACGTTCTCTATGAGGATTCTGATGCTGATTTTACCGAGACACAAGAGTGGAGACTCCAAACAATATCAATCGGCAGTGACCTGCGTGAACGGCTGGACATCAAGAGTATTGACAAGACGAAAATCATAGGATACGTTGATGTAGACCCTGATTCGCTTGAATGGGAGTTTACACCTGCAGAAGATTAACTGAAGTCGGATAGAGAACGAGATTCGGTCAGGTGTTTCTGCATATCTTCTCGCCCTTCAATTTCAGTTGGTACTTCGGCTAGCTCTGGGATTGCAGTCTCGGCCATCTGGTAGAATGTCTCGTCCAGTTCAATTCCAACGGCATCAAAGTTCAGTGCGTGAGCCGCCGCGACCGTGCTTCCACTTCCCATGAACGGGTCCAGTATCGTACCTTCTTGAAGGGGTAGAGCCGCGTGGCAGAGTTCGCGCATCAGCTTCTGGGGCTTCAGGTTCGGGTGGGCTTCTTGCTCATCACCGTTGCCCGGATGCGCGTTCTTGACTATCTGAGTCTCCTCTTTCGGGGTCTTGCCGTTGCCTAATAAATCTGTGAAGGGCCTGTCATTGGACTCACGACGGAGACCTCCTGTTTGCCATTCTCCCAGATTCTCATCAAGTCTGCCATCAAACGGCTTCCGATAGAGAAGCCACGGTTCCCAGTAGACACGTGGCATCGAAGAGACATTCTTGTATTCCGGATGGTCGTGAGACCCTTTGGGTCGGTCTCCACCTCGGAGCGTCTTGGTCTCCCGGACCAGAACGTCCCGACGTTCTAAACCAGCTTCGTCCAATTGTTTGGAGACCTCGTGCATCAGCAATTGCGTTGTCGCAAGGAAGATGTGACCTCCCGGTCGAAGAACTCGTTCAACAGCTTCACCGAAGGTCTGGAAGAAATTTCGAAGGTCATCTTTGTCACTCTCTGTGAGTGTGGTAAATCGGGGGAGAGGTTTTCGTTTTGACCCGTTCATTTCAGGGGGGATACGCCATACACCTCCCTTCCCGTCCCGCATCTTTTCGACATTGGCAGTTTGGAATTCTACGACTCCATACGGTGGGTCTGTGACCACCGCATGGACGGAATTCTCGTCAAACTCCTCTTCTAAGACTTGAAACGAGTTTCCTTGATAAAGGTCGTAACTCATTGTTTGAGTACTCTTATTCATAGATTCTTAGTCTCTCTGTTCCAACTCACGAAGTGGGGGTGTAAGTAACTTGAGGTAGTGTGTAGGTATAGCCATGTTTCGGCGTTGGTAAGACGGTGGTATAATGGGTCAGATGGAGGATGATGCATCGTTTGTAGTTCGTTCGCCACACCGAACTACAGTTTTACAACGTCTAGGAGAAGGGGCGGCAATCCCATCTCAGATTAAGAATGACACTGACATGGAATACAGTCGCATCACGGAAGCCTCTAATTCACTACGCAACCGTGGTTTAATCGACTTACTAGTTGACGACGATACCAAGCGAGGACGACTATATTCCATCACCGACCGTGGCCAAGAAGTGCTTGATTTCATGGAGGAAAACGGAATGTTAGATGACAAGCAGAACTATGGAAGACGATAAATCTGATAGAGAGTACACTTCGTGAGCTTTCACACCCCTCATTTCGTCTGTTACCTCAGACCGACGTTTCGTCTGTTTCGTCCGTAAGCGACCTTTATATACTACACACACCCCTCATTTCGTCTGTTACATCAAGATTGAGCCGCTTCTATTTTCTCCGCAGAGACGTTCAGGTGAAGCTCCGCTTGTTCACCCATTCGCCACGTTGCAGACCGGTCGTTCTCCCGAGACAACCAACCTAACGTTTCCATCTCACGAAGCGTCCGACGAACGGTGTGCCGCTGAGACTCATCAAATGGCAACTCACTAATTCGGAACTGTCCGGTCTTGACAAGCTGTTGCATCGTTGCATTCCATACGGAATCTCGTAAGGTCATTTGTACAAATCAGGGTACGACATATCCACTTGTAAGTGCGCCCATTTTGATTTAATCTAAGTAAGTTGCTTAGTGTAAAAGTTCGAAATCGCGTGTATAAGCGTGTACTTGTGGATGTACGTAGGTACGTATACATCTACTTTCGAAGCGTGATATAGATATCCGCGATGAATAGGATTGGAGAAATCAAGACAAATCCAATCAAAACAATGAACTGGATAATTCGGTCATTATTCACTTTCACCACCGTAAGTCGCTTCGTAGACTTTCTCCGGGGACATTCCAAGTCCAATGAGAACTCCCCGGACTTCTCGCATGGAGCCGCCAACATTTCGAACTGCAGTTACGACATCAATCGGATGCATGCACTCTCCCGCGTATTCGATTTCGATTGGTTGATTAATCATATAATTGATGCTATTAGGTGAGTGTAAAGGTATGTCGCTAAATTAAATAAAAAAGCCTCGCTGGGATTGGATACCCAACGAGGCTAAATGTTCACAATGAATCGTCAGTGATTCAAGCCATATCAGGCCCTACGTTTTCCATATCTTAACAGTCACACGAGGTCTCCAGTCCACTGACGTACACGATATTTCCACAATTGGGACACGTGATTGTATTTGCTCCACTCCATGCTTCGTTGGTGCTTGATTGTACCATTACACATATATGTCAGATGGCTTATTGCATTAGTGTTACTTCGACTAGAAACTCCAGTACTTGCTAAAAATGTAGAGTAAGAAGGCAAATCCCATCGGAATCAGCAATCCAAGCAATCGCTGTGATAAATCAGGCACAGCGAACTGAGCATCGATAACAGTCAGTCCAAATAAGTAATTGTAGGTGAGACTAACAATCGCAACTACAATAACAATCCCAGCAAACGCTTTGAGTCGTTCAAAGTGACCCATTCTCTATCTGAGTCATATAGTCACGTGCATGGCTGATTGCACGTTCAGTCGTACCTGTATGCGTGATTTCTTCTTGTTCGTAGTCTGAGCCTGTGAATTTGAACACAATAACTTCGTAGATTGCTTCCTTTTCGTCCCACATCATTTCGACTGAGTAATCTCCGTCAACAAGTTCAAATGCGATATAGTGATTTCCTTCCGGTTCTGCAGACGCTGACTTCCCTTCCGGGTCTACAACAGCATACCAGTCGCGGTCGTAGTCTGGTTCGATATCATAGCCAGCTTGTCTCATCAGCGACTCTATCTCCTCTTGTGAAAACCCGGCATTCTCATTCAGACAAGAAATCGAACAAAATTCGTCTGTAGTCTGGCCACCAGATTCGATTGGAGTTACCTGCTCGTAGCGTGTATCCTCACTATTGATGCTATCCCCACAGTTAGTACAGTTCATATTTGTCGCACATCTCCCTGAGTAATAATAGTCCGTTTCATGTGTTGAGGGGGGAGGGGGACTTACCCTATGCCAAGGCGTGCGACACACGCGTGCGTATATTTTCAGATTCACGGTAGAGAAGCGATACTGACCGTGAATTCACGGTCAGATTAGAAATAATCTATTCTAAATCAGTTTCATCGTGATTAACGCAAAAGCCGTTCTTGATTCCTACAGAGCTTGTGCATACCTTACAGCTATTAGATGAATCATCTGAATTGAACTCGTTTTGCTTATTCCGGTGTGATTTACAGACGACTGGATTTTTGCCCGGAATCTTGGCATCGTTCGGACATTGGTTTCCGTCCTTTGTTTCAGCTTGACACTGTGGTGATTCTTCGATTTCAGAATCATCACTACTACCATCACCATCCAGACCGTCGAAGTCGAAGTGACCTTCATCGTCAATATCGTTGTAACCCGTGCGTGTCTCGCGGATTCCCTTGACCTTCAGAATACTATTTGAGATTGCAATCCCTTCTCCAGTTTCTTCCAGACCAACGCCGAACTCAGCCGTATCCTGAGAGAGTTTCTTGACGATGAGGAGTTGCCGTCGCACGTCCTTGGGGATATCTCGTCCAGTGTGGCCGACGAAAATTATGTTTCCTCGGTGGTGGCGAAGTAGTTTGAGTAGCTTGGACACGACCTTCCCAGCAGTCATATCGGCGTACATCAGTTCCTGTGCGGCTTCATCGAACAAGAAGGACTTCCGACCATCTGTAGTCTTGAGCCATTCCACAAGGTCTGTCCACGACTGAATAGTCTTGTACGGGTCACTGTCGTTGTTCGATGCCACTTTCATCTGGGGATAGACTCGCTGACCGATGTTCAGAAGCTTGTACGAGAAATTGGTTTTTCCCATTCCAGTCGGACCTGCTGGCGGACCTTTTGCGAATACGTAGGTTGCGAAGGTGGGGTAATCCTTCCAGAGCGACTCAATCTCCCCGAGAACCTCGTCAGGAGACATATCAGCGTAGTTGCTGGTCAATCCCGTGTACGCATCTAAGCGTGCTCCGTGTGCCTGATAGATGGCGTCCCACGCCCCACGTGACAACGCACGTTGTAGAAGACGCTGAATCGCAGGAGCTTGCATCGGGTCGTTGGTAAGGTCTGGATGGTAGTTCGGGTCGTAATTCTGCAGAATCATCAGCAGAACGTCCAGTGCCCGTTTGTCTTCTACTTGAACAACATCCCGGGGAACGTCGATGTCCAGTAATTGGTCAAACCGTTCTGATAACTCAGCCGCCCCGTAATACCCGTCATTGCTATTACTACTCATTATCACCACCCTTGGAAGATTCGTCCATACTGTTGTCCACCATCTGTCTGGCTAGCTCTCCAAGCGACTCTTCGTTCTCTTCCGATTCGGGTTTATCTTTATCCGATTCTCTCCCTTCGTAATTCGACATCTCACGCTTCGCTTCTTCCTGTTTCTCTCCGTAACGTGAGGAAGATTGCTCATAGTCCAGAGCGAACTGATTCGCCGTCTCATACTCCGCCTGAGCTTGCTGAGCAGGTCGGGCGACCAGTTCGTCACGGACTTGTGCGAAGGTGTCCATAATCGTGTCTCGCCACGCCTCTAGCTGTCTCTTAGGGTCAGCAATGATGGCATCGTCGTCAGGTGTCTCACGTGGGCCAAGTCCTCTGATTTCCAAAGCCTGTGCATCAAGTACATCTTGGATTGCATGAACTATATTCCCGAACCGAGTCTCCCGCCGACCGATTCTCTCATCAGTCTCATTCTTCAGTTTAGAGATGGTCTCTGGACAGGTTACGTACAAGTCGTGATTCTCTTCAGTTGCATCAAATGCCGCCACAGTGTCCTTGCTGACAGACACATACATCTTAGCCAGCATGTATGCGATTGGAGCCGCCAGTATCGTCAGTAGCATTCCTGCGATTGCCGCTCGTAACATGATGCTGTCTGCACCCTCCCTCTGGATGAAAACATACGTTGCACCGCCGTAGAGTGCCACAAATAGCCAGAATTCTTTCTTCAAGAGGACATTGATTATCTTGTCTCGCTTGGTGGTCGCCACGCCCTCCGTCTGCAATTTAAGTCTCAGTCCCCAGATACCACCCCGAATTGAATCTTCGAAGTACTTTCCAATTACAGCCAATAGTACGATGCTTCCGACGCCGATAGCGATTAGTTGTACATTCATAATATCACCTAAATTCGATTGAGAACCTTGTCTATGTGGACAAATCGTCCTTTGTACTTGTTCTTACGAGAGCTAGCAAATAGGACGAACAACGATACGAATCCCAGTACAGACCCACCGACAATCGCAGGGATATGCCGCTTCTGAATTCGGTCGATGAAGGGTTCATACGGGTTCGTTATCGTGTTCACGTAGTCAGTTGATGAGACAGCCAGATACTCCTCTCCTTGATTGTCTGCCAGCGTACGAACTTGAACAACATTGTGACCCTGTTGAAGGTCTACTTCATATCGTGGGGCGGCACGGTCAATATCCGATGATGCCAACCATGCATCGTTCAAGGATACGGTCATATCACGGTCAGCAACCAGTATCAGTGTCGTGTGATTACCCGACCACTCTTCATATTCCAAACGCAGTCCGGGGAGTACTCTCTCGCCCCGGTAATCGAATACATCTGGGAGCTCTGACCCAGTGACTTGGGAATCGTTGATAGCCTCCAGAGCAGGTTGGTAAGTTTCTGTCTCTGTATTATTAGAACCATCATCTTCTACAAACTGGAACGAACGTTCATCCAGACCAGTCCCTGTAGCTTCTGATTCCCGACCTGCAATTTGGTCTTTTAGCCAGTTCTCTACAAGCTCACGTTCATCTGCGTCAAAACGTCCGATGTTATCCGTGTATGTACTGTATAGCGACCGAGCTTCATCTTTGGATACATCCTGACCTTCCCGGGCGTACTGAAGGAAATCGTCTTTGGATACATCCGATTGGTCTGTCTCCTGCGGTGTGGCCGTAGGTTCTTGGGTTGATGTCTCGGCTTCATTGACCTCTCCTTCCAAGTACAATGAAACCGACCCGCGTACTTCGGAGTCGAACTCCTCATAGTTGTTATTATAGTAGTCTAATGCACGTTTGGCGTCCTCATCAGACAGGTCAGCCTCGGAATTGTACCAATCCATAATCTGGTCGTTGGTAATCTCAGTCTCGGTCGGAGTTTCGGATTGGGCCATCACTGGGGATGCGATGGACAGCAGGCAAATCACAACGAGTGTAATAGATAAATTTCGAATCATAAGAATCACAATTTGGCGATGATAACAATAGCAATTCCGCCGAAAATCATTGCAAGAATCCCTATCTCCCTAAATTGAGATAGGATGTCGCTTACTATTCCAGTCCCTCCAAGCGAAATTCCACTATTCTGTTCATTCTCTAGCTCTTCCATCCGGTCAAGCAATTCTTTGATATTCTTATTCAGGTTCTGAGTGTCTGTCGTATCGAATTGTGTATTCTGGGCAGTTGTTGAGTTGATTTGTTCCCCGGTCTTAGTGTTAGTTATAGAGTTGACTGTATACTCATCATTGAACGTAACTTCGCCCGCCATAGTTCCATCTTGATAGACAAAGTACGCAGTTCCATTCTGTTCAGATGCATTGTACGTAACCCCATCTTCTACCGTATCATTTGCGAACGTACCATCTGTCCAGAATAATTGTCCTGATGCTGTCTTCGACTCGCTGAGGTTTCCGTCTGGTTGACGCTGCTGCCACGTGATATTGTAAGCAGATTCACCGTTGCCTGCGAGACCTTCCGAACCCATCAACGCCGCTACTGGGGCGTAATGACCAGTACTGTCGTAGTTAGACGACATCGAATAAATCATACTGATGCCGCCAGCGTCCTGTGGTTGACATTCGCCTACTTCACAGTTCTTGTAGACACTATCTACAATTTTATCAGCGTTATCGATAGCTTGTTTGCGGTTATCGTTGATTTGCTGGTACGATGTATTGTACTCTCTCCCGTCGATGATTGTGATGGTCTTCCCATCGGGGTCCTGCATCTGCAACCAATCGGCAATAGCAGTATTGTCCGGCGTTGTTGAACACCCAGTAGATGGGTTGTATGGCGTGTAGCAGTGATATCCTTCCTCATCAACGTAACCAGACCCAGTATCCTCGTTCCAATACTTTGCAGTCACTACAGTCATCTGCTCACCATTCGACAGTGTAACGTTGTTCGTCGGAAATTCGAAATGCCCTGCATAAAACTCCGGCACCATCAGAATATGGTCCGTCGTGAGTCCGCTGGTCTCATTCAGCGTCTGAACCATCACCTTCGTCCGCTGAGACTTCCGATTCTGACTGACGTACAGAGACTTCTCCTGCATCGAATAAAATTCGTTAATTGAGTCATATGCGGCTTTTTCGGCCTCCCTCTCAGAGCCACCATTGTTACGTACCTTGACGATATTATTCCAAGCCTCAGAATACGCCAGAGCTACAGTCTGATTGCTGTGTGAACGGATTTGTTTTGTATGTTGTTCTGATGAATCTTTCATGAAAACGCCATCCAAGAACAAATCGAAATGGACCTGTTCACTTGTACGACCCTCCGTATCAACAGAATCGTACACGGTGACGGTCTGCTTTCCGTTTATAGTAGTTGTGTTCGTATCACCATAGTGTGGCTGACAATCTGGATTATACATCTGCATGGTGGCTACTTCAGAGCATTTTCGCACTTCATCAGACCCGACACCGACGGGTTCTGCAGATGTATTTCCCACGACTGGAGCCAATCCTTGTAAAGCGATTAAACTAACCAAGACTATCACCCCCATCGTTCGGAGATACTTGTTCAGATTCATATGAGAGACGCCCAGAGAATTGCACTCTGGAATGCTGACACGCCTAATTAGTTATTCGTCAATCGATGCAACACCGACGAGGATGATTCCCCCTCCAACAAGTACGTAGACAATAATTGGGATGCCAAATCCGAGTGGCCCATCACTATCCCCAGTTGTCCCGGACCCACCAGTGTCAGTGTCAGTGGTCAGTGAACCATCTTCCACGACTGTGATAGTGATGTCAGATGATTCATAGGGTCTATCATACGTTCCATGCGAGTCTTCAGCCCGCACATCGTATGAATATTCACCGACTGAATCTTTACTGATAGTATACGTTTCACCATCTACTTGCGTCCAATTTTGTTCGGAATCTGGTTTGACGTAGTATGTGATATTATCACCATCACTGTCGAATGATGCTGAAAAATCCAGAGTGACGTTATCACCAACTTCTGTTCGATATTCTGATGATGATTGTGAACGAACTAGCACAGGGTCATTATTCTGAATATCAGCGTCTATACTATCGATTGTGACCGATTCAGCAGTTCCGTCTGTATCATCAGATACCTCCACTTCGATGTAATAATCGCCAGAAGGCACACCATTCGTAACTTCCCGATGTCCTGTGTTGGTATACATTGACGTAGACCCTACATATGACCCGTCAGAAGCATTGTATAGAGTAACATATGCCTGTGGACCTGCTTCTTTAACTGATATATTGACCCCCACAGCGTCTGCATAATCATTCAGCGTGATGTTATTCGACGTGTAGGTAGTATTCTCGTTGATGTCTACCGACCCCCCACTGTTGACTGTAACCCCAGTCTGACTGTCGGTTAGGTTAGTCCAATCTTGTTCTGTGGTCCATGTTGATGGATTCATTTCATCGTGTGCAAACGCAGGCCCTGCAATGACCATCGAACTACCGACGAGGAACACCAGCATCAACACAAACTTCGAAGTGTTATTGCCATTCATAATCTATGCACCATTCCAGTAACCAGCTACAATTGAGAACGATACTGCCTCAACCAAGAGGACAATCCAGCCCACGACTGCAGTACCCATCACGAGCGTGGTCATCGCAGGAACGAGTGCAGTACCAATCACCAGCACAATCCCGATTGCGGCGATATAGGTCTGCAAGTCGCTGAAATCGTTGAAATCACGATTGTTAAGCAGGTACGCACCAACAAGACAGACGACTGCCAGAATTGGTGCAAGAATCAAGGACTGACCACCGATGGCGACCAGTTCCATACCGAGATTGATTCCTTCCAGTGTGAACGTCCCTATACCATTCGACACCACTCCTGTGAGTGCGAAAACGTACGCAAGCATAGTGGTGAGGACCTGTAACGGGTCAAAGTTATCCAACATATACGATTATTGATATGTTGATATAAGTACTTAAACCCGTCTGTCGTGTCACCCAATATCACTATTCGGCAAAATTGTCTTGCAGAAAGTCTCGCACATCGTGTTCCCATGTCCAGAAATGCACGTTTGCATCATCGTCAAAACCAGTCTGATAGATGGCGTCTACCTCCTTGAAGTAGCCAAATAAGTCAGCACCGGGTCGATTGAATACATCAACATCTCGCTTTCGAAATTCTCCTTCTGTAGGTAATTCTGAGAACTCATCTGGTCGTTTGCTGGCCTTAATCGGTATTCCCGAGTACATACATATAATATATTTTACATACCCTTAATATGCATCGACTCACAGGACAAACCGACGAATCAAGACCCCCAAAACGACAACAACTACGAGGAAGGCAACCAGTGACACTGGCCAACTAACGAACCTCGTGATAAAATTGTAAATGCTAGGTACGGATGCTATAGCGGCGAAAATAGAGAGAAAGACTGTAGCCCGGTTTATATCGTAATTATTCCGTTGGACTTCCCTCTCACGAGCGACTTCAAACCCTTTTTTACTCAAACTGATGGCACCTTCACCACCTCCACCATCTTCATAATCTATTTCAATTAATTCATGTTTGACAAGGAATTCAAATGCCGTATGTACTTCTTCCTCCTCTAAATCAACCTCTTGCATGAAATCGTGGTCGGTGTGGATTCCATCTTTATAATACTTCCAATCATTCTCGTGGGTGTATATGTAATGTAACAGTATTCCCCAGTTCTGTTTCATAGATGTCTATACGTGTAGATTTGCACTTAATCGTTCAGACTCCTTGACAGTCCTACTTCACTACTTCAAATCCGCTGAGAGGCTATCTAAGGCAAAAGTCTGGTTATGCGTCTATTCGTATATACGACTGCACGATTACTCGTGTAGACACATATACGGGCGTCTGTCTACTCGTATAGATGACTTCACTGAGAAGCTATTTGAGAAGTAGGTTGGATTATACGACTCATCTTCTACACGTCTTTTCGAATAAGCGTATATACTGCCTTCTTTTATTGACCCGGACCATACTGCAACGCTTTGGACTTCAATACAGAATCACGGAACTGTAGATACTTTTCAGTCGTCGTGATTTTGGAATGCCCGAGGAGTAGCTGAAGCGAACGAATATCGATACCTGAACCGTGACGAATTGAATGGACTGCATACCCGTGTCTGAGTGCGACTGCAGTCACACGTTGGCGACTTCCTCCACTGGCATCAGGGTACAGGTCTTCCTGTATTCCTGCATTTTCAGCGGCTGTTCGAATCATTTGATTGAATGAATGAGGTGAGATTCCAGTAGTACCCTCAGATGTACTGTCTCTGTTAGTCACCAGCAAATAAGGAGAATTGTTCTTGAGAGTAGCTTCGCGGTCTCGTAGCCAATTCCTGAATGCCCTATCAAGTGATTTAGGATACCAGACGTGACGGACAACATTTCGGTCAGGTCGCTTGGCCGTCAGTATCTTAATTCTCCTTGGGTCATATTCTTCAGCTTCTTCTGGGTCTTCGGGTTCGTCCCATGGAAAATTAATGTCCGATTTTCTTATTCGTGTCAGTTCGATTGGGCGGACTCCAGTTGAGAATGCTAGCCTAATCGCTAGCTCGTTACGAATGACTGGTGCTGGAGCGTGTTTGCAAAGTTTGTCAACATCTGTTTTAGTGACATAGACGACTCCCCCGCGAGCTTTCGTTATTTCTCCTTTTTTGGTTGATTCACCGCCTTTCTTTACCTTCTTCCATTTGAATATATCCAAACTCTTCACTGGATTCGGAACAGGCCTGTGAGACTCTTCTATCATCCACGTTATCCACCCCTTGAGCGTGTTGAAATGGAGTTCAATCGTACCGCCAGAGTAGTCTCCATCATTGTCATGTATCCAGTCAATGTAATCACTAATATCTTCTCGTGAAATTTCAGAAACTGGTTTACTGGGGGGTATAATATAGCTCAGAAGGTTGTCTATGACAATCTGATATTGGTTGAGTGCGGACGAAGACAGTTTGTTTGCTTTGGTATCAAGATATTCTTCATATGCTTCCTGAGCAGTCATCTCACTCATTGTTTAATCCGGAATATGAACGTCTCACCATTCTCACGTTCCGTAATGATGTCGTCATCGTGTTCTAACTCATATGCCGCCTGACGAGTTTCGTATTCATCTTCATCAAGGTAATTCGCTAACCGTGTGGTTGATGCAATTGCTTTCCCACCTTCTGGATATTCATTAGACAGGTCTTTGCCATCCATCTGCTGACTAATCCATCCAGATATTGCCTGCTTCGGGAGCGTAGGAATATTCTTCTCAATCCGACGGACCAGATTGTCGGGGTCACCCTGTTTGATGCCAGCCATGGAATCGATGCGGTCCAGACGGTCGTGGATGTCTGTTAGTTCGTTGTGGATTTTAGTGATGTCATCCGGGATACCACCAAGGTCAGCTTCAATTGATTCGCCACCAGATGTCTGACCATCTTCTTCATCAGTATGAATTTCCCGTACGATTGCAGTTCTGACGAAATCAGAGAAATTCTGGGATTCGGGGTCATCCTCTGCATAGGATTGCCATTTCTCCAATTGGTCATCGTCGCAGACGACTTGGAACTTGGTCATAGACTACCCACGAAGACGTTGTATTTAGATATGTGTATGTTATCCTGATATTATTTCATCTACTGGACGAAAACCTACGGCGGCCGGGACGCCTACGAGTGTCTCGTCCGGACGATTCTCAGCCAGAACACATCCGACAAAGCGAGCCAGCCGGCCCACGACGACCTGATGGCTCGGTATGGCGGCGGGGAGGACGCGAACAGCGAGGGAGACATTGACAGCACTGACCTCGCCCGCGCGCTGGCCGACGCCGACCAGCCCGAACTCGCTGAAACCATCTCCTCGGCCGGGCTGTACAACCAGAAATCCGAGCGCATCATCGCACTGGCACAGCGCATCTGCGAGGAGTACGGCGGCGAAGCTGGCTTTGATGCGTTTGTTCGGGACAGCGACTCCGAGAAGGTGCGGTCGACGCTGCTTGACATGAACGGTGTCGGGCCAAAGACCGCTGATTGCGTCCTGCTGTTCGCAGGCGGTCGCGGCGGCGTGTTCCCCGTCGATACGCACGTCCACCGCATCGCCCGCCGGATGGGACTGGCCCCGGCCGACGCCGACCACGAGACCGTCCGTGCGTATCTGGAGCGCGACGTGCCCGCGGCGAAATGCGGCTTCGGCCATACGGCGATAATTCAGTTTGGCCGGGAGTACTGCTCGGCCAGAAAGCCGGCCTGTCTGGACGACCCCGATGCGTGCCCGCTGGCGGGTCACTGTGACCAGATCGGCGTGTACCCGGCCGCTGATGATGTTGTCGACCCATCCGAAACTGCCTGACGCATTCCACAGTATACTGTCGGTACTGTCGATGTGTGCTGGTATTGAACTCTTCCCGTCAGAAATTAAACTGAAGTGTGTTTCTGGAAGGACCTTAGTCCCCCAAAAGTGACAGCGTCCGTATGTTCCGACCGGCATCCGGCCGCGGGTTAGTGCGCCGGTACTATCTGTACCGTGCCACGATCGCTGTCGGATTTATCACTCCCATCTTCACCCTGTTTCTCTTGCGAACGCTGACCTTCACGCAGGTCGGTGCCCTCTCAGCAATCTACGCATCGCTATCTGTCGTCGGCGAGATTCCAACAGGCTACGTCGGTGACAGGCTTGGGCGGCGCGCAAGCCTCCTTCTCAGCGTGCTGTTCACCGTTGTCTCCCTCGCGGGCTTCGTTCTCGCTTCGGGATTCCGCTGGTACGGCTTCCTCTATGCGCTGTGGGCGCTGGCGCTGACGTTACGCTCAGGGAGCATGGATGCGTGGCTATACGATACGCTGACTGAACGACTCGATAGCGAGCAGTTCAGCCGTATCCGTGGCCGGGGCGACGCAGTGCAGAAGTGGACTGCAGCGGTTTCGATGGTTGCCGGTGGCCTGCTGTATGGGCTGCACCCAACCTATCCGTTCGTTGCTGCGGTCGGTTTCAACAGTCTCGGCTTCTTTGCCCTGCTCTCACTGCCGAAGAATCGGCAGTACGCCGACCGGGGCAGTGACAGTCGCTCCGCCGACCGTCTCGACCCACTGGAAACAGTCTCGGTCATCCGAACGTATCTGGCTCGACCGCCGCTCCGAGCACTGGTCCTGTACATTGGGTTGTTCTATGCCGTTTTGGGCGTTTCCCACACCTACATCCAGCCGATGGTGGTCGAGACGCTGGGGCCGTACGCCGCCGCTATCGGCGTTCAGGTTCCTGCTGGTGTTCCGACCGCGGCGGCACGAGTAGGCGAGGCCGGCGCGGCACTTGCGCTCGGACTGGGTGTGCTGTACGCTGCCCTGACAGCAGTGGCATCCGCTGGCGGCTACTACGCCGGCGCAGTTGAGGACCGTCTCGGCGTCCGCAGAGCCGTGGTTGTCGTGCCAGCCCTGACGGCTGTCGCACTCGTGGGACCGCTGTGGCTCGCGCTGGTCGTACTCCCGACGTTCACGACGATGCGAACCGCGAAGCCGCTGGTCCAGCCTATCGTCAACGGGTACATTAACGACCATGTCGAGTCGGTCGGACGGGCGACGTTGCTCTCCGCGGTATCGATGCTGCATATGATTCTTCGGACGCCGCTGGCACTTGCTGCTGGGATGGTGGCGGATGCAACCACGGCGACCACAGCAGTTGCGGCGCTTGGCGGCCTGTTTCTCGTCGCTGGCGGCGCAGTCTGGCTGTTCGGGGAGATTGCGCCTGAGACAGTGGCTGTTTCCGGTGACGGGGCCAGCAAATCAGCGTCATAGACCCATCAGCGGCCGGCCGGGAACCCGGCCCGGCCACGATTAGACCGAACGCTTCCGGGGCGACAAGGGCGTGCCCCGACGACAGCGCGGTTCTGTCAGTTCGTCTCCCGATTACGCTCGGTGGCCCCAGCGCTCGCCGTCCTCGGCGTAGCGGGCGCTCACAATCCGGTTGAACTGGTCGTCGGACAGCGAGATGTCCGTCGCGCCGACGTTCTCGTCGAGCTGGTCGACAGTGCGAGCGCCGACGATGGGGACGCAGGTGAAGTCCGGCTGTTCGATGAGCCAGCGGAGCGCGACCTGTGCGGGCGTGGCGTCAAGTTCGTCCGCGACAGCGCGGAGTTCGTCAAGGACGTGCCAGCCGCGCTCGGAGAGGTAGAAATCCTCGAAGCGGTCGGACAGCGAGCCTCGGGAGCCTTCCGGCCCCTCGAAGGCCGTCGGGTCGTCGTCGTCCGTGCGCTCGTACTTGCCCGTGAGGAAGCCGCCGGCCAGCGGCGAGTACGGACAGACCGCGATGTCTTGGTCGGCACACACATCGAGATAGTCTTTCACGTCGTCGCGGTAGCCGGCGTGGAACAGCGGCTGGGTCACCTCGAAGCGCTCGTAGTCCTCGACGTCGCTCTTCCACAGGGCTTTGGTCAGCTGCCAGGCGGCCATCGTCGACGCGCCGAGGTGGTGGACCGTCCCCGAACGGACGAGGTCGTCAAGCGTCGACAGCGTCTCCTCGATATCGCTGTGCTCGTCCCAACGGTGGATGTAGTAGAGGTCGAGATAGTCCGTATCGAGACGGTCCAGTGTCCCCTCGATCTGGGCGCGGATGTGCTTGCGGCCCAGGCCGGCGTCGTTGGGACCGGGCTCGCCGCGACCGTCGAAGGGGAAGTACACCTTCGAGGCGATAACGAAATCCTCGCGGTCGTAATCGTCGAGCCACTCGCCGATGTACGCTTCGCTGGTCCCGTTAGGATTGCCGTAGACGTTGGCAGTATCGATGAAGTTGATGCCGCGCTCCCACGCCGCATCGAGCAGGTCGTGGGCCTCCTCGCGGTCGGTCTCGACGACGCCGCCGGTCTCCCGGCCGAAGCGCCAGGTACCGAAACAGAGCTGTGAAACCGTTGTTCCGGTCGAACCAAGTCTGGTGTACTCCATATCGGGGGCACGACGGGCGACCGGAAAAAGGGGTGCGGTCCCGGCGAAGGCTGTCCGGTATCGGCCGCTCACTCGCTCTGTCGCACCCGCGAATCAGAACTGACTGCCAGACGCTCGGGCGGCCGCGACGACCAGCCCGGTCACCAGCACGAACGCCACCAGCGAGAGATTCGGCACGGTCAGGCCGACCACGCGGTACTGAATCTGCGCACAGCTGATCGCGCCGATGCCACAGGTCGTCTGGCTCACCTGCAGCCAGGAGTGGTAGGCCGCGATGGCCGCTCCCGGCACCGCAAGCGGCAGTGCTGTCCGGACGACGCCGAGACGGCGCTCGACAGCAGCGACGCCAAGAACGACCACTAATGGATACATCAGAATTCGCTGATACCAGCAGAGCCGACAGGGCGTCAGCCCGAGGCCCAGCGAGAGATAGAGGCTGCCGGCCGTCGCAACGGTGGCGACGGTAGTCGCCGCGGCCAACAGGAGCCGAGGTCGGTCGGAGACAGATCGGGAGTCGACCACAGGAAAGCCAGCGTCTGCCGGCCGAAAAAGCGTTCCGAGAGCCGCCCTCTTTCTCGGCTCCCGCCTGACCGGAGCGCCAGCGCTCGCTTTTTCAGGCCTGCCGCCGACAGCCAGCGTATGCCCGACGATTCGGACCCCGAGGCGAACCTCGAACAGTGGAAGTCCGCGATGCAAGAAGAGCACGCCGAGGCCATCGCAAACCCCGACCCCGACGAGTCCCACCAGATAGAGGGCGTGGCACAGGTCACATATCGGGTGACGTTCGACTACGACGCCGACGAGGACGTACTTGACCGGGCCAGCGCCGAGGAGGTCGACGACCTGACCGACCCCGACCTGCTCTCCTGTGCGTGTGGCGTTCGTGGGATGACCCCCGAAGAAGCCCGAAAGCACATGGCTGCCGCTGTCGAGCAGGGGTAAACAGGGGCCGCAGTCACTCTCAGTCGTGGATAGTCACGCCGTCCTGGTCGACCGAGATGTCGAGCAGGCTGGTCACATCGTAATCAGTGTCGTCAAGCGCCGACTCGCCCTGTTTCCGGAAGACGACGACGATATCAGAGATGTCCGCCCCGATGTCGTCAAGCGCCTCACAGATGGCGGCCATCGTTCCGCCGGTCGAGAGCAGGTCGTCAACGATGAGCAGGTCGTCGCCCGCCTCGATGTCATTGATGAACATCTCCGATTCGGAGTAGCCGGTGGTCTTGTGCAGCGGGACCTCGTCGTCGAGACCGTAGGAGCGCTTACGGATGACCACAAGCGGGATATCCGTCTGCAGTGAGAGCGCGGTTGCGATGTGGATGCCCATCGCCTCCGGCGCGACAATCTTGTCCACGTCGAGGTCGGCCGCCCGCGTCACGCCGACGACGACCTCGCGGAGGAGTTCTGGCTCCAGCATCGGCACGCCATTGCTGAGCGGGTGGACCAGATAGGAGTATCCGTCCTTATCGATTATCGGGGCCTCGTGCAGTGACTCGCGGAGCTTCTCCATGCCTCCGTTACCTGAAGTGGGACAATAAACCGTTCGAGGCTGGGCTGCGGTGTGCGCGTCACGCTATCGCGTCGTGACTTAGCCGGTTTGCGTGAACTGCCAATCGAGCACGGCAGCGTCAGTCCGCCGTCGAAGCCGAGCGGTCCTCCTTCGTTTCGAACGGGCTGTCCTCAACGATGTCCCGGGCGGTGTGCTCGCCGCTGATAAGACACATCGGCATCCCGATGCCGGGCGTTGTGTAGGCCCCGGTGTAGTAGAGCCCCTCAAGCCCGGCGCGGTGGCTGGGACGGAGCGGCCCGGTCTGGAACAGTGTATGCGCCAGCCCGAGCGCCGTCCCCTGCGGGTCGCCATAGCGCTCGGCAAACTCGCTGACACACGCCGTCTCTTCAACGACGATGCGGTCACGGAGGTCCACGCCGGTTTGCTCGGCGAGATCGTCCAGCACGAACGCTCTGTATTCCTCGCGAATCGCGGGGCCGTCGTCCAGCTCCGGCGCGATGGGGACGAGGACGACGACGGCGTGGTGGCCGTCCGGGGCGACCGTCTCGTCGGTCTTCGACGTAACCGAGAGGTAATATGCGGGGTCGTCGGGCCACCCCGGGCGGTCGAATATCTGCTCGAAGTGGTCGTCCCAGTCCGTCGGCAGGACCAGCGAGTGGTGGGCCAGCGGGTCCACGTCGCCCTCAACACCGAGATACAACATGAATGCCGACGGCGCGTAGGTCTGGTCGTCCCAGTACTCGGGGTCGTGGTCACGCGCGGCGGGGTCGAGCAGGTGCTGCTCGGTGTAGGCGGGGTTGGCGTTGCTGACCACGACATCGGAGGCGACGACGCCGTCCTCGGTGGTCAGTTCGAACGCCCCCGCCTCGCCGGCGATGTGCTGGACCTCGGTCCCGGTCTGAATGTCGACGCCGAGTTCCCGAGCCAGCGACCCGAGGCCGTCGACGACGCCGGCGATGCCGCCTTCGGGGTAGAACACGTTCATGTTCAGGTCGACGTGGCTCATGATGCTGTACAGCGCGGGAGTGTTGTGTGGCGCGCCGCCGAGAAACACCAGCGTGTATTCGAGCAACTGCCGGAGCTTCGGGTGGTCGATGTAGCGGCTGACGTAGTCGTCCATCGAGCCGAACAGTCGGGCCCGCGGTGCGAGCGGGAGCAGGTCGGGGTCGACGTAGTCCCGGAGCCGTTCGCGGCCCTCATAGACGACCCGGTCCATTGCGAGGTCGTAGTTCTGCTTGGCCGTATCGAGGTAGTCGACCAGCGCGTCGCCGGCCCCGTCCTCGTAGGACTCAAAGACCTCGTACGCGTTCTCGCGGTTGGGCCGCATCGTCACGCGGTCGCCGTCCTTCCAGAACACCCGGTACTGGGGGTCCAACCGTTCCAGTTCGTAGTAGTCCGCGGGCTCGCGGTCGAAGTGCTTGAAGAAGCGCTCGAACACATCGGGCATCAGGTACCACGACGGGCCGGTGTCAAAGCGGAAGCCGTCGCGTTCGAGGACGCCCGCGTGGCCGCCGAGGCGGTCGTAGCGTTCGAGCAATTGCACGTCGGCCCCGGCGTCAGCGAGATAGCACGCAGCCGAGAGGCCGCCGAAGCCGCCACCGACGACGGTCACCGTCCGGTCGCTTGGGAGGCCATCACGCATAGCCGTTGCTAACGACTACGCCTGAAAAAGGGTTCCTCGGATTCCCAGCGCTTCACAACAGACAGCTCATGATTCAAACCAGCGGTCTGTTCCCAGTTCGCTGGAATCGCTTGCATCGTTTATTGTGAGTTTTTCCCTAGGCTCGCGATATGCCCACGACCAGCCTGGGGTCCGTCTGGCAGCGGCATCGGGACACCGACCGCCATCCGTCGCTCCTGCTTTCGCGGGCGAGCCTGCTGGTACTCGCTGTCGCTTTCGGTCTCCTCGGCGCTGCCGAGGTCAGAGTTCCGCTCCGGGCCCAGATGGTGGTGTACCTCGTCGGAATGGTCGCGCTCAATCTCCCTCACGGCGGGTACGAGCACTTCGAGAACCTCCGCCGCCGCCGCCCCTCATTCCGCTGGCGCTACGTCGGGGTGTATCTGGCGGCTATCGGCGGGTTCGTCGGCCTGTTCCTCGCCGCGCCAGTCGCCGGCCTTGCGCTGGCGCTGACCGTCGCTATGGCGAAGGGCGGCCTCGGTGGCCTGCAGGTGCTAGAAGCCACGAGCGGTACCGACCACCTGCAGACCCGGTTCCAGCGCGGACTGGCGGCGGCCGTCCGCGGCGGCGCGGTGATGCTCGTCCCAATCGTGTTCTGGCCGCAGACGTTCCACGCGTTTAGTTCGTTGATGGTCGGCCTCGTCGAACCCGGAGCCCTCTCGTCGTACGCGGGGTCGTTCGACACAACTCGGCTCGTCATCGGGTCGGGCTACGGGCTCGCCCTAACGGCGCATATCGTGCTGGGATACGTGCGCGGCGGCGGCCGTTCCTGGCTTATCGACGCCGGAGAATCGTTGCTCCTTGCGGTATTCTTCGCGTCTGTCCCGGTCCTCGTCGCCGTCGGCCTGTACTTCCCATTCTGGTACTCCGCCCGACAGGTGGCGCGGACGGCGTCCGTCGAGACGGAGCCGGTCGGCGACGAGCGCTGGGACCTGCTCGGCGGCGCGGACCCCTCGACTGTTGCACTCCGCGCCTGGGTCGTCCTCGTCGTTGGAGCGCTGGCCACCTTCGGCGTCCTCGTCGCCGTCTACTGTGCGTTCCCGAACCCGCTTGGAACGAGTGACCTGCTCCCCGGCGCGGTAGCGTTCTGGAGTATGTTTATTAGCATTGTTGCGCTCCCACACATCGTCGTCGGGTCACTCCTCGACCGGGACCGGGGTATCTGGTACGTGCCGTGACGCCCCACTCCCAGGAAGGACCGCGACGCCGACCCGCAGATGACTAGCTTTCTGTAGCTGGCGGACACCCGGGACAGTATGTCTGAATTCCGCCCCGTCCCGACGACTGACCGCGAAGCCTGCCAGCGGATACTTCAGTACGCGTTCGCGCCCGAAACAGGTCCGGTGCCGCCGGACCCGGACGGTGACTGGCCGCCGTCGCTGTTCGACCAGCGAGGCCTCTATGACGGCGACACCCTCCGGGCCGTCTGCAAACTGTACTTTTTCGACACAACTGTTCGCGGCGCGGCGACGACGGTCGGCGGCCTCGGCGCGGTTGCAACGCCACCCGAGCACCGCGGACAGGGGCTCGCCGCCGACCTCTGCCGACACGCACTGTCTGCGTACCGCGAAGCCGATGTCGGGTTCGTCACCCTCTGGCCGTTTTCGACGCCGTTCTATCACCGTCTGGGCTGGGGGACGGCGAACACCTATCGCCGCTTCGACCTGCCGCCGTCGGCGCTCCCGGACGACGACACTGCCGGACAGCTGGTCCGCCTCGACGCCGACGACTGGGAGCGGCTCCGTCAGGTCGAGACGGCTGCAGCCGCCGGGACAGCGCTCTCGCTCCGGCGCTCGGAGGCGTGGTGGCGCGAGCGGACCCTCGCCGACTGGGACGACGACGGCGTCCCGTACTGCTACGGCTACGAACGCGACGGTGAACTTCAGGGGTACGTCGTGTACACCGTCGCGGACGATGCTAACAACACGCTCTCGGTTTCGAACTTCGCGGCTGTCGACGAGGAGGCCCGCCGCGCGCTGTTTGCGTTCCTCGGGCATCACGGCGCACAGATAGAGCGCGTCACGCTCCAGCTACCGCCTGATACTGACCTCTTCCATCGCGTCGACGACCCCGGGGCGGTCGACTGCACGGTCGAGGCCGGGCCGATGGTTCGGCTCACCGACGTGGACTACCTCGAACGCCTCGACTGGCCCGGGGGCGACCTCGACTGCACGCTCTCGGTGAACGATCCGCTGCTTGACCGCAACGACGGCCTGTTCCGGCTGTCAGTGAACGGCGGCACTGCGACGGTCGACCCGCTTCCAGCCAGCGACTCGAAAGCCGATGTGGCCGTCGACATTGCGACGCTCTCACAACTGGCCGTCGGGACGCACGGCGTCGACGCCGCTGAACGCCTGGCTGGGCTGGAGATACACGACGAGTCGGCCCGCAGTCCACTCGCTGACGTTTTCGAGCCCGAATCCGTCTACTTAGGCGAGTTCTTCTGAGACTGGTGGCTGTGACTGCGACGGGATACTCGCCATCCGTGATGGCGACATTCTCGAAAGACGGACAGCAGACCGTGTGAGAGTTACCCACTCGGCTGACAGTCCGAACGGTGCTCACTCAGCCGACGGCGAGTCGTCGATATCGCCCTCGCTGATCTGGACCGTCGAGATACGGGTGCCCTCGACGCTCGTCACCTCGAACACGTATCCGGCCGCTTCGGCGGTATCGCCGACTTCCGGCGCGCGGTCGAGGTGACTCAGTACCAGCCCGCCGACGGTTTCGACTGCGTCGCTGTCGAGGTCGACACCGAGGGCCTCACTGACTGTCGACAGCGGGACGCCGCCGTCGGCGTCGTAGCTCCCGTCGCTTTGCTTGCGGATGGCGTGTTCGCGGCCGTCGACATCGAACTCGTCGCGCAGGTCGCCGACGACGGCCTCGACCACGTCCTCGATCGTCGCGATGCCCTCCAGCGACCCCCACTCGTCGATGACCGCGGCCATCTGCCGGCGGTCCTGCCTGAACTGCAACAGGAGGTCGTTGATAGCTGTCGTCTCCGGGACGACCGGTATCTCGTGGGCGATATCGCCGGCAGTCGCGTCCTCGCTGCCTTCCTCGCCGGCCCGCAGCACGTCCTTGACGTCGATGAACCCGACAATCTGACCGCTGTCGTCGGCATCGACCACCGGATAGCGGGTGTGTCCTTCGTCGAGAACGACCGCCCGGATATCCGACATCGTCGCGTCGGCCGGGACGCTCACAACGTCAGGTCGCGGGACCATGACCTCCCGAACGACCGTATCGTCGAGATCGAACACGCGCTCGATCATGTCGACCTCAGACGCGTCGATGTTCCCCTCTTCGCCAGACCGGGCCAGTACTCGGCGTATCTCGCGCTCGCCGAGCGTCTCGTCCGTCTCCGATGCCGGCGGGACACCCAGTAATTGCGTGAAGGCGTTGGCCGAGCCGTTGAAGACGACGATACCAGGATAGAACAGGTAGTAAAACAGCTTCATCGGCGGTGCGAGCAACAGTGAGAGCCGCTCGGTCTGTGCAATCGCGAACGTCTTCGGCGCGAGTTCGCCGAAGACGACGTGGAGGAACGTGATGATGGTGAACCCGACTGCGAACGCGACGACGTGGAGGAGGGTCTCGGGCAGTACCGGAGCGAGGACGGGTTCAAGCAGCGCTGCGACGGCGGGCTCACCGACCCACCCCAGTCCCAGCGAGGCAAGCGTAATCCCGAGCTGGGTCACCGCGAGATAGTTATCTAGGTCCGCCATCACTGCCTGGAGCGAGCCCGCGCCGGCTTTGCCCTCGTCAGCGAGTTGTTCGACAGACGTGCCGCGAACGCGAACGAACGCGAACTCCGCGGCGACGAAGAAGCCGTTCAGTCCTACAAGCACCAGTGCCAGTACTAGCTGTGCTGCAGAGAGTGCGAGATTTACCATCGCAGCCCCCAGACGGCGCGCGTCGGTGTGTTCATACACACCCATCTCTGTCACCGTACTAAAGTGCTGGAATGTCCGCGCCCGTACCGCCGTCGACTCCCTCAGCGGTACGCGGCACGGACAGTGTCTGCGATGACACCCGGCTTCCGGTAGTGTTTGGTCACCGGGGGGACTTCCCGGTCGAGGTCGAGCATCTCGTAGACGGCGGTCATCGCCGACCGGACGGAGTACTCGACGGTGAACACGACATCCCGTGGCTGTTCGGCGTACTGTCCGAGGAACGCCAGATTGTTCGACCCGTCCGGAACGACCTCGGGCCGGTCACCGGGTTCCCGGGGCTGGAAGTGCGCCGTGATGAACGGCATCATCGCCGGGATGCAGGTCACGTCGTCGAGTAGCTCCGGGAGCCGGTCCTCGCACTGCAGGTGGTAACACAGCTCTTGGAGGATCTCCCGGCCGGTACACTCGGACATCGGCTTCTCCACGTAGTTCCCTTCCCGATCCGGGAACAGCGCGTAGCCCCAGAATACCTTCACGTCGTCCGGCTGGTTCGCGAAGTGTGGCTGGGCGGCGACGACTGTCGACAACAGCCAGTTCGACCCGAGGTAGGTGACGAGCCCGTTGCCCGGTTCCTCGTTCGTGAAATCGACGATGTGGTCGAACAAGTCGGTGTTGTGCAGGGTAACGGTGAACGACTCCCATTTCGTTTCCGTGACGTTGTCCGCGAACACCGACGGATTGCCGAACTGTGGGTTGTCCTCGGCGATGGACTTCCACAGCTCCCACGACGCCCCGGTTTCGTTCAGTTCGGGGGCCTCGTCCATCCCGCCGATGGACGAGCCGTCGGTCATCGACCCGTTCGTCACGAACACGAGGTCGGACGGCTCGACGGGGACCGTCTCGGTTCCGCTGTCGGTCTCACAGTAGAGCCGCTCGACGGTGCGCCCTGTCCGCGACGGGACGATATCCATATCGGTCACCTCGTGGCCGTACTCGAAGGAGACGCCCCTGTCTTCGAGCCAGCGTCGGAGCGGGAGGATCATCGAGTCGTACTGGTTGTACTTCGTCCGGTCGATACCCTCCATGGTGTGCAGTTGCGGGAACTCGTGGAGGAACCGGTACATGTATCGCCGGACCTCGGCGACGCTGTGCCACGGCTGGAACGCGAAGATGGTCGCCCAGACGTACCAGAAGTTCGTCTCCAGGAACGACTCGTCGAACCACTCCTCGATGCGCGTGTCACCGAGTCCCGGTTCGGGCGTGAGGAGCAACCGAGCTATCGACTGGCGGTGCTGTCGCGTCAGTCCGTACTCGCCAGCGTCGATTCGTTCGCCCTCGTGCATCAGCCGTGTTTTCGCGTACGAGGGGTGCGTTTCGTTGAACTCGTCCATCACGGCCTTGACCGAGCGCGAGTCGTCTTCGAGCGACGGAATCGTCTCGAAGAGGTCCCACGTACATTCATACGCCGGGTAGTTGAACATCCGACCGCCCCGGATCAGGTACGCCTCGTCCGGGTCGCCAGCGCCGTCCATCGCGCCACCGACGACGTCCAGCTTTTCGTAGACATGGATGTTTTCGCCGGGCATATTGCCGTCCCGAACGAGGAACGCCGCGCCAGCCAGGGAGGCAATACCGCCCCCGACGAAGTGTGCGTCGCGGTCAGTGACGTGTGGGTGCTGGTGGATGGTCATATTGGGTCACCGTCATGTAGTGCTACGCAAGTCCCAGCCCTAACCGTTGCCAACATATGTACAGCAATTTATAAGAGCCCGTCTCTTGCCGAAATAGCCGCGCTCTGGCTAGCCGGCTGTCACTGTTCGGAGCTGGCAATCGTGTGGTCGATCAGCTGGTCCGTGCCACGACGGAGCCGCTCCGAAATCGCGGATGTGGTCGTGTCGAGTTCCGCTGAAAGGTCTTTCAGGTCTGCCCCACGGGGGACGGTGAAATACCCCAGTCGGTGGGCCGCCAGTAGTGCCTCTTGCTGTGGCGCGGTGAGTCCGTAGTCATCGCCGCCGTGTTCTGTCTCACAGAGCCGGTGCGGGCGGAACGTGACACTGCTGGACTGACAGGTGTCCCGGAACGCTTCGAGGTCTGCCCGGTCGGCGAACTGCGTGCTCACCTTCCACCCGTGCTCGGTCACGAGCGCACCCATCGGATACGTCTGCCGGTCGACGAGCTGGGTGTACATTTCGACGTAGTCTGTATCGAGGACGACCCGATACCGTGACTCGACGATAGCCGAGTCCATGGCGACAAACTCCACGACCGATTCATCGCCGAGCAATGCTGATTCAAGTGCGTCCGGTTCGACGCCCGTCGCGGAGAACACGAGTGCCGGTTCGTCGGTCGTGCCAGAGACGACGGTGTCGACGATCAGTCGGGTGTTCAGTTCCGCAGCAACCGCACACAGCGGCATATCTGCGGACTGCAACTCAAATTCACAGATGACGCTCATGTGTGTTGCTCAGCCGAACAGAATAAAGGCATACTGGGAATTCTCACGCACCGAAACCGACCGGTGGCATCGGAGCCGCTCGACAGACACGCGTTGCTCCTTCCGTATCTGGCCGCCCGATGAGAACACGACCGAAACTCGTGCCGACTCTGGCCACAGCCAGATATAGTCAGAGCTGTGGTCTCCTCTCAAAGATAGCGGCCTCGGCACTCACGACTCACCACATATCCATAGTGAATGCTTTAGGGCGGCTATAGACGCTTTTCAATCCGTAACCCGCTCACCCCCTCTTGCTACTCCTCTCGTATATGCTATGAGATTCGAGTGAACAACACCGCTGGCTCTGACCGAAGGTCGTGAAGCCGTCGTCTCTGGGTTCTGTTAGGACGTGCTGTGCAAGGTATAAGACGCATATCTTGCATTCACCCGTTTGTGGTGAGACCTGCTGTGTGAATCTGGGTGGCACCTTTTCGATGGTCAATTTGTACAGTTGCAAAGAGATGCCAAGCTTCGCACTCGTGCTTGTCTTGCCAGTCTCCAGCTCTCTTGATGCTATGGTACAGGGCTGGATAAAAAATATATAATCAGCTCTACAGATGCCAGCTGTGACCGACTTCCTTACTCCACCCCCTGTCGAACCTGGTGATCGGGTCGCGGTTGTCGCACCGGCATCAAACGCACCCGAGTCTGCACAGTTCATCTACGAACTCGGTCTTGAACGAATGCGCGAGGTTTTTGATCTTGATCCGGTTGCGTATCCGACCGCGACCGCCGACCCGGAGTGGCTTGCGGACAATCCAGAGGCGCGCGCCGAAGAGATTATGAAGGCCTTCCGCGACCCAGACATTTCAGCCGTGATCGCTAATATCGGGGGCCACGACCAGATCACGATGCTCCCGTTTCTCGATGGGGACGTACTCCGCGAACACCCGACTCGATTCTACGGATACTCAGACAACACGAATCTGGCTCTGTTCCTCTGGAATCACGGGATCGTTTCGTACTACGGCGGATCCACCCTGCTTGAATACGCGATGGATGGCGAGATGTTTGACTACACCAAAGAGTACCTGCGGCGTGCGCTTTTCGAGGATTCTGTCGGCGAGTGGACCGAAGCGGAAGTTTTCACTGATGAGTCCGGCAACTGGGAAGATCCGGAGTCAGTCAAAACCACGCGCGAGATCGAACACTCTGATGGCCGACTCTGGCGTGGTGGTGAAGAGACTGTCTCGGGTCGAATCTGGGGCGGTTGCTATGCAGTCCTCGTTGAGCAGTTCCTCGCCGACCGCTACCTGCCTGATCCCGAGGCATTGAACAGTACTGTGCTTGCGTTGGAGACGAGCGAACTGATCCCTGACCCGGCTGTCGTCGGTGCGAACCTCCGGGCACTCGGCGAACGGGGTCTTCTCGAACGATTCGACGGTGTGCTTGTCGGACGCGCCTGTGCACGCTCACACGCTGAAGAAAACCCACAAGAATGGCGAGAGGAGTATCGAGAGCGCCAGCGCGACACGATTGCTGACATCCTCAAAACGTACAATCCGAACGCACCTGTTGTCTTCAATTGCGAGTTCGGACATACGTATCCGACGTGCCCCATTCCGATCGGTGGTGAGGTCGAAATAGAACCCGCAACCAAATCCATTCGCTTTCCTTGATTCACGGCGGTTAGAATCTCGTCGGCCGCTCGCTTGTTAGCAGTGAGTTTTTGATAGTTAACAGACACGAGATGCCAACTGAGGTTAAATGCCAGATAGAGTCTCTATCCCTTGATTGGTTTCTCTGGCGTTCGTTCACTTCTCCTCGCAAATGTATGGATAGAACGCTGGCCTCGGCACTCATAGGGCTCGTCATCAACAGGGAGTCACCCCGACTCGGCCCAGTGAGTCGTCGTCATCGGCCGGTAGATGCTACCGCTGCCGGCGACAAGACGGTTACTCATCGGGGCCACACAGTGGAACAAACGCTAAACCCGCGCGGGCCAACCAGTCGTATATGAACAGACGACGCTTTCTCACACTTTCCGGGGTGGGTGTCGTCGGCGCAGTCGCAGGCTGCAGTAGCGAGGCGGACAGCGCTGAATCCGTCGACAACCACCCGGCAGCCGCCGACCTCGACGCCCAGCCCCGCCGCGGTGAACTGGGCGGTCACGTCATTCTGGCGTTCGAAGACCCTTCCTGTCCCACATGCCGCCGCTTCCACGAGGAAACACTGCCGGATATCCGAGAGAACATCGTTGACACGGGCAAAGGTGTGTACGTCGTCCGGACCTACCCGGTCATCTACCCCTGGGGTGAGCCGGCGACACAGGCGCTGGAGTCGACGTTCGCCCGCGACAGCGAGGCGTACTGGGCGCTGTTTGAGCACTACTTCGCCGAGCAGTCGTCGTTCGACCCGGACAACGTCCTGGACCGGACGGCGATGTTTCTCACCGAGGAGACAGCGGTAGATGGCGAGGCGGTCGCACGCGACGCGCAAGAACAGGCACATAACGACGCTGTGCAGGCTGATATTCAGGCAGCCGAGGACGCCGGACTGGGCGAGACGACGCCGATTATTCTGCTGTTCGAGGACGGCGAGTTCGTGACAAAGGTCAACGGGAGCGTCAGTTATGATCTCATCGCGGAGGCGCTGGGAGAGCGCGACGGATGAGCATCGCACGCGGGCTCCGACTGCCGACGACGCGCGGCGACTGGCGACTCATGGGTCGGACGGTCAGGCTTGTGCTCACGCTGCCGGTCTATGCGGCGGTCGCCGTGATCGCTGCCATCGTTTCGCTGACGCTGTTCGTCGTCTCACTGAACGTCCCGCTGGTGCTTGACCTCGTGGTCGGCGGGTCGCTCCCGCTTGCTAGCCGCCTGCGCGTGCTCGCTGAACTGTACCCGTTCATCGGCACGTCGTTCAACCTTGCACAGGGAATCCTGCTACTCGTCGTCGCCGTCCTCACCGGCGTCGACATCGGTCTGGTGACGTACCACTTCCGCGAGCACGGCCTCGACCTCCAGCAGGGCGGTGCGGGCGTCGCGGGCGTTGTCCTTGGAACGCTCGGTGCGGGCTGTGCGGCCTGCGGGTCGGCGGTGCTGCTGGGGCTGCTGTCACTGCTCGGCGTCTCGACCTCGCTGCTGTTTCTGCCGCTGGACGGGCTGGAGTTCGCGCTGCTTGCGCTCGTGGTGTTGACCCTTTCCGTCTACTGGCTCGCCGAGGGGATGCGTGGCGGCGAAATCAACGGCTGTCCGGTCGACCTCTGACCGTGTCGTTGGCAGGCCCTCGTCTCGCTTCGGTCGTGGAGTGCCAACCATTCCAGCGGGAGAAAACGTATAGTGTCGTCAGCCGAACACTCCTGCCGAGAAGTATGCCCGAGACGGAGTCCCAGGTGACGGCCTCAACGGAGTCCCCCGCCGAGTACGAACACCTCCACCGGAAGCGGAAAGAGACGGCCGGCACGGTCGAACTGGCCGAAATCGTCGACGTGTGGGTCGGCGAGAGCGAACTCGTCTGTCGATTCCAGTTCGACTGGGCGACCGACGCGATACAGCGGCGCTACGACCTGAACAGCGACCGCGACATCGCCAAGGTCGAACGGCTCTGTGAAGCCAACGGCCTGCAGTTCGATCAGGCCAGCCATCTAGAGGGGTCGCTGGTCGAACTCGAATACACGGGGTCACAATGGCTGCCACGGCCGGAAGCCGCCTACACCGACGGCGAGGGGTCGGCGGCCGAGACGTTCCGTGCGGAGTGGCGGTTACTGGTCGATGAACTGGCCCAATCGCCTGCATTCATCCGGCGGGGTATCGAACGCGTCCGGGCGCTCTCGACGACGCAACTGATTATCGGTGTTATTCTCGTCAAGAAAGTCGCCATCATTGCGTTGCTGGCACACCTCCTGTTGTAGCCCGGCTGTCGCTGGGTCGGAAAGCAGTGCCGACAGCGATCCGCTCAGTTCGTTGTCGTAATTTCGACCACGTCCCGATGGTCAAGTTCAGTGTCAGCACCGATCTGTCGCTCGGTGCGCACGTCGTGGGCGTGGAGGAATCCCTCGCCGATATCGGTGTGGAGGAAGTACGCGAAGTCCTCGGCGGTCGACCCGTCTGGGAGGACGAAACAGTCCTGCAGGAAGGTCCCGTCTTCCTGGGGCTTGCGAGCCCCGGGGAACACCGCGATAGCTCCCAGTTCCTCGAACAGCGCGGTTTCGAGGGCCTGCTGGACGCCCGTGCCGCCGAAGTCGGTGACGAACTCCCGGATCTGTTCGAGCCCTGCGGCCTTCTCTTCGGGCAGGTCTGCCGTCACGGTGAACTCCTCGTCGCCCGGCCGGTAGTCGAGTACCCCCTGCTCGTTGCCGTTTTTCAGTGCCTTCTCCGCGTGGGCTGAGACCGGGACAAATGTGAGATGCTCGTACTCCGGGTCCTCGGTGATTGGCTCCCAGTTTTCTTGCGCCGCTGGGGTGTCCATCTTGTTTGCCGCGATGAGCATCGGTTTCGTCCGGATGCGAATTTCCCGAGCGAGTGCCTCTCTGTCCTCGTCGTCCCAGGTGTCAGGGTCTAGTTCCAGGTCCAGCGCGAGGACGACCTGTTTGATCTCGTCAGCATTGATTTTGAACGCCGACATCTGCTCGGCGAGGTCGTCCTCAATGGCCTTGTCCTCGCCGTGATAGCCCGAGCGGTAGCGCTCGATACCCTTCTCTAAGATGTCGAGATACCACATATCCAGTTCGTCTTCGAGGAAGTCGATGTCCTCGCGCGGGTCGTGGTCCTCGGTGGGTTCACCCTCCAGATCAGTCTCACCGGTGAAGTCGACGACGTGGACGAGCACGTCGGCCTCGTTGAGGTCCGTGAGGAACTGGTTCCCCAGCCCCTTCCCTTCGTGTGCGCCGGGGACGAGGCCGGCCACGTCGACGAGTTTTGTCGGGACGAACCGGACGCCCTCCGTGCAGTAGCCGTGGTTGGGCGTGCAGGTGTGGTCGAACTCTGGAGCCGCACAGTCGACGCGGACGTAGGCTTCGCCCATCGACGGGTCGATTGTCGTGAACGGGTACGCGCCCTCCGGCACATCGTTCATCGTCGCCGCATTGAAAAGCGTGGACTTGCCGACAGAGGGCTTGCCGACGAGTCCGATCTTGTAGCTCATTGCACCGACGAAGCGGTTTCAGCGGCTTAAACGCTGTTACACGAGCTACGAGAGCGTGTGAGTCACACACGTACTGCGGGCTGCGAATGCGAGCCGGCGTTTACAATCGCCGTTCGTACACGTTCACCGGATGCTCCTGTCCGCCGACCTCGGTCGTCCGCTGGCCGACTTTCTCGAAGTGAGCGCGGTAGAACGCGTTGCCGACCTCGTTTTCTGCCAGCACCTCGTCGCGGATTTTCCGAACGGACAGGTCGTGCAAGTGCTGTTCGCCGCGGTGTAGCAGCTCCGTCCCGATACCCTCTCCCCAGTAGTCCGGGTGGACGTACAGGTCGAGGTCGCCGAAGCCGGTCGCGTCCGTCATCCCACAGCTCATGTACGCCACTACGTCATCGTCGGCCGTCGAGACGAACAGGCCGACCTCGTCAAGCTCGATCATCTGCTCCAACAGCGGCGGCGCATACCCCTCTTTGAGGTGTTCTTCTACTGTCTCTGCCCCGAGAATGTCGTCGTACACGGTATGCCACGTGGCTCTGGCGACCCGGCGGATATCCGCAATGTCCACCGATTCGGCTGGCCGGATGGCTGTCTGGAACGGCATATGTAAACATGTAACGCGAGACATCATAGAACTGTGGCCTTATTGACAGCAAGCAGTATCCGCCGTGTCCCGCCCCCTCTGAGAGAATAGGGCAACTCTTATGTACACTTCTGTACGTTAGTGTTCAGTAATGGACGACAGTGAGGAGATAGCACCAGCGGTTCAATCGATTCTCGACGCGGCGCGGGAGCGCGGTGGCGGCGGTGACCGGGTATCGGTGACGCCCCGTTCGCTGCCCGACGCCTTTGACGCGGCGGCAGACGCCGGACGGACACCAGTCGTCGCCGAAATCAAGCCGACGAGTCCAACCGCCGACGGCGAGCGGACCGACGACCCGGTCGACCTCGCACAACAGATGGTCGAGGGCGGTGCGGCAGCACTCTCGGTGCTGACAGAGCCGGACCACTTCGGCGGGTCGACGGCGACGCTCGAACGGGTTCGTGAGGCTGTCGACGTGCCCGTCCTGCGGAAAGACTTCATCCTCCACGAGAACCAGCTGGATGTCGTCGAAGCGGACGTGATCCTGCTCATCGTCCGGTTTCTTGAAGCGGACGGGGCCGACGACCTCGGGGATCTCCTCACGGCTGCGCGCGAGCGCGGCTTCCAGGTCCTCGTGGAGACTCACACCGCGGCAGAGGTCGAGAAGGCGCTCGACGCCGGCGCGGACATCATCGGCGTCAACAACCGCGACCTCGGCGAGCTAGCGGTTGACCTCGGAACGTTCGAAGCTGTCGCGCCAGATGTCCCGGAGGGCGTCACACTCATTGCTGAAAGTGGCATACAGACAGCGGACGACGTTACGCGGATGCGCGACGCCGGTGCGGACGCCCTGCTGATCGGCTCGGCTATCATGGACCACGACGCGGCGACGGACGTGGAAGCGAACACGCGGCGACTGACACGCGCGAACACTGATGCAGTTGAGACAACAACTACAGACACATGAGTACTGACGACGCATACGACCCCAAGTTCGGCGAGTACGGTGGACAGTACGTGCCCGAGGCGCTGATGCCAGCTATCGAAGAGCTGACCGACGCCTACCAGCGGTACGTGCTCGAAAACGAGGACGGCTTCATGGACGAATTCCGGGAACGGCTGGCCGACTTCGGTGGCCGACCGACGCCGCTGCAGTACGCGGACCAGCTCTCGGCCCGGTACGACACGGACGTCTACCTCAAGCGCGAGGACCTGCTTCACGGCGGCGCACACAAGCTCAACAACGCGCTTGGACAGGTCTTGCTGGCGAAGTACATGGGCAAGGAGCGGATTATCGCCGAGACCGGCGCGGGCCAGCACGGCACGGCGACGGCGATGGCGGCGGCCCACCTCGATATGCCCTGTGAGATCTACATGGGCGAGAGCGATATCGCGCGCCAGCGCCCCAACGTGTTCCGGATGCGCATCAACGGCTCCGAGGTCAACCCCGTCACGGTCGGCCGCGGCACGCTGAAGGAAGCCATCTCCGAGACGATGCGGGACTGGGCGACCACCGTCGAGAACACCCACTACGTCATCGGGAGTATCGTCGGTCCGCACCCGTTCCCGAAGATGGTGCGTGACTTCCACGCGGTCATTTCCGAAGAAGCCCGCAAACAGATACGTGAGACGACCGGTGGCCTGCCCGATTCCGTGATGGCCTGTGCTGGCGGCGGGTCGAACACTATGGGGATGTTCGCCGAGTTTATCGACGACCCCGAAGTCGACCTCTTCGCTGTCGAGGCCGGCGGCTCCTCGCTGCAGGTCGACGAGGAGAAGGGCGTCGCACCGAACTCCGCGACACTTTCAACTGGCGACGAAGGCGTGCTCCATGGCGCGCGCACGAAGCTCCTGCAGGATTCGGACGGCCAGATCATGGAATCCCACTCCGTTTCGTCGGGGCTGGACTACGCCGGTGTCGGCCCGGAACTCGCCCACCTTGTCGATGAGGAGCGCGTCACACCGGTCAACGTTGACGACGACGTCGCGCTGGAGGCGTTCCACCGCCTCTCACAGGACGAGGGTATCATCCCGGCCCTGGAGACAGCCCACGCCTTCGGTTACCTCGAAGAGCACCACGACGAAGTCGGTGACTCTGTCATCATCAACGTCTCCGGCCGCGGCGACAAGGACCTCGAAATCGCCATCGAGGAGACCGCGAAACGTGACCTCGATATCGCCCCGGACATGTCTATCTTCGAGCGCGTCGGCGGGGGTGGCCTCTGATGGGACTCGAACGCGCGTTCGCCGACGAGCCTGCTTTCGTCCCGTACCTTGCGGCCGGCGACCCGAACTACGAGGCGTCGCTAGAATACGTTGAGGCGCTATCCCGCGGCGGCGCGGATGTCATCGAACTCGGCCTGCCGTTTTCCGAGCCGATTGCTGAGGGCAAAACTATCCAGAACGCTATCGTCCGCTCGCTGGAAGCCGGGATGACGCCTGACCGCTTCTTCCAGTTCGTCGAGGACCTTGACGTGGACGTGCCGCTGGTGTGTATGACCTACTACAACCTCATCTATCAGTACGGTGAGGGTGATAGCGAGTCGCGAAGCGACTCGGAAAACGCGAGC
>Ga0207850_100170_pt1 | contig 62658 bp, 61 predicted proteins | sample 23E2SouthBayCA_FD_187746 | JGI IMG/M metagenome (GOLD analysis project Ga0207850, IMG submission 187746) | Aerobic enrichment media microbial communities from Eden Landing Ponds, California, USA - A23 E3 (3) (SPAdes) | ecosystem: Environmental > Aquatic > Marine > Unclassified | place...
CGAACCCGAGCCGAAAAAGGTGGTCTCGTAAGACGCGCGAGGAGATCGACGTGCTGGTCGAAGCAATCGACGATGCCCGCCAGCTGTTCGAGTAACTGCGTGACGTTTGCCGCTAGTCCTCGCCAACACGCGGGACGGACACCGTCACGGCCACACCACCGAGCGAACTATTTGACACGGAGAGACGGCCATCAGCCTTCTCGACGATCAGTCGGACGAGCCACAGCCCCACGCCCTCGGAATGAGCGAGTACGTCTTCGACGTCACCCTCGATAGCTGTTTGTTCGACGTCCGGCAATCCCGGGCCGTCGTCCTCGACTGTCACGTGTATCTCCTCGCTGTCGGCTGTAAGCCCGGTCGCGACGGTCGCGTCCGGTCCGCCGTGCACGACCGCATTTTCAAGTAGTTCGGAGATAGCAAATCCCAGTCGCGCTGGTACGGGTGTTCGCAGACGCTCTGGACCGTCAAACTCGATCGTCGCTTCCGGGTAGTCCGACCGGTACTGGGCACACACTTCTGTAATGGCCTGTGAGAGGTCCTGTTCGACGTAGTGGCTGGCCGACTGTGCGGAGACGCCACGAAGCAGATTCGCTTTTTTCGCGAGCGTTGCCAATCGGTCGGCCTTCCGTTCGATCACATCGAGATGTGGTTCGGTCTCGTCGGCGTTTCGGGCAGTCTCCGTTCGACCGCCGATGACAGTCGCGATGTTGCGAAGATTGTGTCTGACGATCCGATGGAGGATACTCAGTTCCCGGGTTTGCTTGCGGAGTCGTCGTTCCGTCTCGTGTTGGCGTTCGTGAGCACGTGCGGTCAGTCCGTAGACAAGGAGTGCCGAAACGACCACGAACAGTCCGCCTTTGAGCGTCTCGACTCGGAACTGCGTTTCCGGATCGGAAACGAGCAGGTACACGATCGAGTCCGAAAACATAATCCAGAGCACTCCGAACGCGAAGTACACGCCGGCGATTCGTCTCGCCGTCAGTTCCGGAAGCGGGGGCGTTGGGACGTCGTCGAACGGGGCCATCGGGCGCGGTTCGATCCAGCGGTATGTAGGGACGACGTATAGGCGTACGGGTCGCCACTGTGCGAACGTGTAGCGAGAAAACGACAATGTTTTTCCGCCGAGGTTGATTGCAATACAGTATGTCCGACGACCTGCAAAAGGGGCTTGAAGGCGTCCTCGTCGCCGAGTCGGAACTCAGTTACATCGACGGCGACGAGGGACGGCTTGTCTATCGCGGCTACGAAATCGAAGACCTGGCCGAGCGGGCTAGCTTCGAGGAAGTGCTGTACCTGCTCTGGTACGGCCGCCTGCCCACGGAGACGCAACTGTCGACCTTCGAGGACGAACTCGCCGCGAACCGGACCGTCGACGACGCGGTCCTCGAAACGGTGCGTCGACTGGCCGAAGCCGACGCGAACCCGATGGCTGCGCTTCGAACGGCGACCTCGATGCTGTCGGCCTACGACGAAGAAGACGGCGAGCCGGGTACGCGGGAAGCAGACCTGGCCAAAGGCCAGCGAATCACCGCCAAGATGCCGACGGTCGTGGCGGCGTTCAAGCGACTGCGCGATGGAGACGACCCAGTCGCACCCCGGACGGACCTCGGTCACGCCGCGAACTTCCTGTATATGCTCAACGGCGACGTTCCCGACGACAAACTCGCTGAAATCTTCGATATGGCGCTGGTCGTCCACGCCGACCACGGGATCAACGCCTCGACGTTCGCCGCGATGGTCACTGCCTCGACGATGTCGGACATCTATAGTGCGGTCACGAGCGCGATCGGGACGCTGAAAGGCGGGCTTCACGGCGGCGCGAACCAGAACGTTATGGCGATGCTCAAAGAGATCGACGAGAGCGAACTCAGTGTCGTCGAGTGGACGCGAAACGCCCTGGAGGAAGGCACGCGGATCCCCGGTTTTGGCCACCGGGTCTACGACGTCAAGGACCCCCGTGCGGAGATTCTGGGCGATCAGTCCCGGGCGCTGGGCAACGCCTCGGGCGAACTCAAATGGTTCTCCTACAGCCAGGTCATCGAGGAGTTTATGAGCAAGGAGACAGGCATCGCTCCGAACGTCGATTTCTACTCGGCCTCGACGTACTACCAGATGGGGATCCCGATCGATCTGTTCACGCCGATCTTCGCGCTGAGTCGGGCCGGCGGCTGGATCGCTCACGTGCTGGAGTACCAGGAAGACAACCGCCTCATCCGACCACGGTCACGGTACGTCGGCGCGACTGATCGAGTCTTCACACCGATCGAACAGCGAGAGTGAAAGCGGTTTTCCCTCGACGAGGACTCGTCTCCGACGATCAAACGTATCTTGGGGTGTTTCAGAACTCGCCGCTGACGAGAGACTTTTCCCCGGTGGCTCCTTTTCGATGAGTAATGCCGCCGGAGGGGCCAGAGCCGCCAGTCGATCGAGAGTCGCCAGTCGGAGAGCCAGTTATTAGAGGCGATCCGGAACTGACGGGCCAGCGACCGGACGAGGCAGTGGAGTTCGATCCCGACGATGAGAACAGCGTCGCCGACGCCGCCGAGACGGTTGCGTCGTTTGCGGACAACTCCGCAGGGGATGCTGACAACGTCTACGTACTACGGGGTGCAGCCGCCTGCGCGGCACTGGTCCGTGGGGAGGGTTCGTACAAGGACGCGGCTGAACGCGCCGGAGAGGACGTAACGGTCGCGTTCATTCGCAAGTGGTCGCGCGTTCACGATCTCCCGGAGGCGATCCGTCGGCACGTCGCCCGCGGTGAGATCGCGCCGACGGCCGCGAAACACGTCGCTCGCGTCTCCGGGACGGCGCGCTATCTGCTAGCCTGGGCGGCGCTCGATCACGATCTGACTGTTCGGGAGATTCGCTCGATCGCCAGCCGCATCAACGACGGTGACAGCGTTGCCGAAGCACTTGAGGCCGAAACCGGATCGCGACTCGGGCAACTGACGCTCGATCTCCCGATCGAGGCGTATCTCTGCCTCCGCCGACAGGCCTCGCTGTCCAACGCCGAACCTGGGGAATTCCTGGCCGACGCCATCGAGTACGAGTACTAATCGTAAGGTCTTAAGTCGTCACCGCCTCACCTATGAGTGAGGGCCGGTAGCTCAGTTAGGCAGAGCGTCTGGCTTTTAACCAGACGGTCATGGGTTCAATTCCCATCCGGCCCGCTTCTGCGAGGAACAACGGTGACGAGCGGATGCGCTTCGATCAGTATCGACCACAGGGGTCGCAGCGTCACGTTGAAATCGCCGCTCCCGCTAGAGAGCGGCGATGGACGCCGACGCGGTCCGCACGCAAGCGAGTGCCCTCCCTCGTGAACCCGGTGTCTACCGTTTTCTCGACGGTGAGAGCGATACCGCCACAGTGCTGTACGTCGGCAAGGCCGTCGACCTCCGTGATCGGGTCCGTTCGTACGCCGACCCCAGAGGCGAGCGCATTCGCCAGATGGTTCAGCGGGCCGAAGCCGTCGATACGGTCGTTACCGACACCGAAACGCAGGCGCTACTGCTCGAAGCCAACCTCATCAAGCGTCACCAGCCACGGTACAACGTCCGACTCAAAGACGACAAGTCCTACCCGCTCGTGCAGTTGACCGACCATCCCGTCCCGCGGATCGAAATCACTCGCGATCCCGATGAGAACGCGACTGTTTATGGCCCTTTCACCGACAAAGGTCGCCTGGAGACGGTCCGCAAGGCAATCCGCGAAACTTACGGCCTGCGTGGGTGCTCTGATCACAAATATCGCAACCGCGATCGACCCTGTCTGGACTACGATATGGGGTTGTGTACTGCTCCCTGTACCGGTGAAATTAGCGAGGCGGCGTATCGCGAGGATTACGAGGCGGTCCGACGGTTCTTCGAGGGGGAGACGGGTGTCGTCGCCGACCCGCTCCGCCGGGAGATGGAGGCCGCGGCACAGAACCGCGAGTTCGAACGTGCTGGGAACCTTCGAGACCGCCTCGAAGCCGTCGAATCTCTGCACGGGACCGGCAGCGAGGCGGTCGCGGACCACGGCGAAAGCGAGCGCGCCGTCGACGTGCTCGGGGTCGCCATCGAAGGCCAGGCGGCGACGGTTGCTCGCTTGCGGAGTGCAGACGGTTCGCTCGTCGAGCGCGACCGTCACCGACTGGACGCCCCCGAGGACGAGCACGCCGGTGCGGTGCTAGGAGCGTTCGTCGCTCAGTATTACGCCGAGCGCGAGTTGCCCGACACTCTGTTGCTCTCGGATCGACCTGACGATCAGGAACTGCTAGCGTGGCTCGACACCGAGGGCGTCGACGTGCGCGTACCCGGCGCGGGCCGGGAGGCGACGCTGGTCGAGCTGGCACTGAAAAACGCCCGCAGGCAGGGCAGCGACCGTGACGAGACGCGGGCCCTGGCTGACGCGCTTGGCATCGAGCGTGCGAGCCGCATCGAGGGGTTCGACGTGAGCCACGCCCAGGGCACCTCCGTCGTCGGGAGCGACGTCGTTTTCGTTGCTGGTTCTCCCGAAAAGGCCGAGTACCGACGGAAGAAACTCCCGGAGCGTAACGACGACTACGCCAATATGCGGGCACTGGTCCGCTGGCGGGCTGAACGCGCCGTCGAGGGTCGGGATGACCGCTCGGATCCGGATCTCCTGTTGATCGACGGCGGCGAGGGACAACTCGGGGCCGCGCGGGACGCGCTGGCGGAGACCGGCTGGGACGTGCCCGCCGTCGCTCTCGCGAAGGCCGAGGAACTCGTCATCACGCCCGACGGCGTCGAGGACTGGCCTGTCGATGCTTCTCATCTCCATCTGCTCCAGCGCGTCCGAGATGAAGCTCACCGGTTCGCCGTCCAGTACCATCAGTCGCTTCGAGACGAGGTGTCGACCGCGCTCGATGCAGTCCCCGGTGTCGGACCCGAGACCCGCAAGCGAATGCTCCGGCACTTCGGTAGCGTCGACGCAATCCGAGACGCAAGTCGGGACGCGCTCCAGTCCGTCGAGGGCGTCGGCGAGGCCACCGCCGAATCGATCGATCGCCAGCTGTAACGCTCTCGTCTTCGAACTACCCACACTCTCCCGTAACTAAGCTACACTGTCACTGCAGGTCCGGCACACCGTCGCTAATCGTGCCGGAAGCACCGCGTTCCGGTCAGCACCATCGTCATACCGAGTTCGTCGGCCTTCGCAATGACGTCGTCGTCGTTGACCGAGCCGCCGGGCTGGATGACTGCCTCGATGCCGGCCTCGGCGGCGGCTTCGATCCCGTCCGGGAACGGGAAGAAGGCATCGGAGGCCATCACCGCACCGTCGGCGTCCTTGCCCTCGGCGTCGCTGTCGGCTTTCATCTTCGCGATCTCGACGGCGTCGACCCGCGAGACCTGACCTGCCCCGACGCCGACGGTTTCGGTTCCCTTCGCGAAGAGGATCGCGTTGGATTTGACGTGTTTGATCGTCTGCCAGGCAAAGAGCATCGACTCGATTTGCTCGTCTGTCGGAACCCGGTCGGTGACGACCTCCAGGTCCTCGCGGTCCAGCGACTGCAGATCTCGCTGCTGGATCAGTCGTCCGCCCACCAAGTCCTTCTCGGTCAGCGGTTCGGTCGTCTCGAATCGATCGCTCACATCGAGCACTCGGAGGTTGTCCTTCTCGAAGAGGACTTCGAGTGCCTCGTCGGTGTAGCCCGGCGCGACGACGACCTCTTTGAACGACTCGATGATCTGCTCGGCGGTGGCGGCGTCACATTCGCGATTGAGCGCCACGATCCCGCCGAATGCGCTTTTGGGATCAGTCGACAGGGCGTCCGCGTAGGCCTGTGAGATCGAGTCGGCGACTGCCGCACCGGCAGGATTGGTGTGCTTGATGACCGCACACGCCGGCTTCTCGAACTCCTTGACGATATTCAGCGCGGCATCGGCGTCGTTGTAGTTGTTGTAGCCCATCCCCTTTGCGCCTTCGTTGAGCTGGGGGGCCGAGACGACGCTGGCCTCCTCGCACGTGGTGTCGGCATACAGTGCGGCGTCTTGATGTGGATTTTCGCCGTATCGGAGATCCGCGACTCGGTCCTCGCTGGTGACGCGCCGGGCCGGGAACTCCTCGTCTTCGTCACCGTCGATCTGCACGACGTCGTTCTCTTCGTCGACGGTCGCCCGCCCCTCGGCAAACCACTTCACTGCGCGCGGGTAGGCCTTGAACTCGCCCTGATAGAGAACGCGTTCTTTGAGAGCCGCGACGTCGTCACCGTCGAACACTGGGATCGGCTCCTGGGTGACGATCGGCCCGCCATCGACGGTCTCGTCGACGACGTGGACCGTACAGCCGGTCTGTTTGACGCCCGCCTCCAGTGCCTGCTCGTGAGCGTCCATTCCGGGGAACGCCGGCAGCAGCGAGGGGTGGACGTTGAGGATCGTCGGCTGGTTCTCGACGAACTCCTCGGTCAGCACCCGCATATACCCGTCCAGACAGACGAGGTCGACGTCGTATTCCGCCAGCGCATCTTCGACGCGCTGTTCGTGCTCGCGACGACTTTCGTCGTCGGCCTGCACGACGACTTCCGTCGGGATGTCGCGTTCGGCTGCCTGCTCCAAGACGGGGGCGTCCTCGTCGTTGGTGAGGACGACGGCGAACTCCGCGCCGCCCGGTGATCGATCTGCGATGTTCAGAAGGTTTCGGCCGCGATTTGAGGCCATACCGGCGAGCTTCATATCTGCAGGCCCGCCCGCTGCGCGCAAAGTAGTTGCGAATCCTCGCCGATCGGTCTTCGGCAATCTTTTGCGCTCGCTCCCGGGAAAGGTATCTATGACAGACCGGTCCACACTCCAGGCCGTCTCGCCGCTTGACGGCCGGTACGCCCGCTATACGGAACCGCTCGTGCCCTACGCCAGCGAACAGGCGCTGCTGGGCGCTCGCGTCGAAGTCGAGGTCGAGTATCTCATCGCGCTGAGTGACCTCGACGTGACGCCGTTCGAGATCGATGCCGAGCAGCGCGCACACCTCCGCGAACTTTACGAGGATTTCGATGCGGCTGACGCTGAACTCGTCAAGCAGATCGAGACGACCGGCTACAAGGACTACAGTGCGACCAACCACGACGTCAAGGCCGTCGAGTATTTCGTCCGCGAGGGGCTGCCCGAAGGGCTTGACGTTGCCAACTGGATCCATTTCGGGCTGACCAGCGAGGACGCTAACAATCTCGCGTACCGGCTGCTAGTCAAACCGGCCGTCGAAGACGTCCTCGTCTCCCAACTCCGGGCGGTTCGAGACGACCTCGTCGAGTTGGCCCAAAATCATCGCGATCTGCCGATGCTCGCCCGCACGCACGGCCAACCTGCCACGCCGACGACCTTCGGCAAGGAGATGGCTGTCTACGCTTCGCGACTCGGTCGGGCGATTGCCCGGATCGAGCGAGCCACAGAGCACCTCTCGGGTAAACTGGCCGGCGCCTCGGGTACCTACGCCGCCCACCACGCGGCCTATCCCGAGGTCGACTGGCCGGCCTTTGCCGAGTCGTTTGTCGACTCGCTGGGGCTCGAACACGAACCGCTGACGACGCAGGTCAACCCGAGTGACGATCTTCAGGCGGTCTTCGACGCGCTGCGGGGTGCGAACAACGTCTTGCTGGATCTCGACTTGGACGTGTGGCTGTACGTCTCCGATCGGTATCTCGGCCAAGAAGCTACAGCGGGCGAGACCGGCTCCTCGACGATGCCACACAAGGTCAACCCCATCGACTTCGAGAACAGCGAGGGCAACCTCTCGAAGGCCAACGCCGATCTGGCCTTCCTCGGCGATTACGTGACCAACTCCCGTCTGCAGCGAGACCTCTCGGACTCGACTGTCAAGCGCAACATCGGCGCGGCGTTTGCTCACTGCCTGATCGGCTACGAGAAACTCCAGCGTGGCCTGGAGAAGGTCACGCCAAACGAGGCGGTGATGCGTGAGGATCTGGCGTCGAACCCCGAAATCATCGGCGAAGCCGTCCAGACGATCCTCCGGCGGGAGGGCCACGGCGACGCCTACGAACAAGTGAAGGCTCTCACACGCGGTCAGCGCGCCACGCTCGAGGATTTCCAGGCGCTGTTCGACGAGTTGGACGTTCCCGAGTCCGTACGTGCGGAACTGCGAGCGCTGACGCCTGCCGAGTACACTGGCCTCGGTGACGACCTCGTCACTGACCGCCTGTCGTAGCCGCCACCGACGCTGTCTCTTCTGTCCTCACCGGTGGGACACAACCCCTAAGATGCTACCGTCCCAAGTGGGGGTATGACCTCCATTCGAGACGTGGGGAAGACGATCAGCAGTGCCGTGCTCGAGAACGTCGGCCGAGCGATGGGGCGTGCACAGGAACAGACGCCACTTCCGGTCGATCTACTGGAGAGCGACGAGGCGTATCTGGCTGTCTTCGACGCGCCCGGAGCGACAAGTAGCGACGTGCAGGTCCGCTTTACCGACCGCACGATCGAGGTGCGAGTCGATCGGTTCCGGGGCGTCTACGAGGGCTTCGAGATGGTGCTCCCTGGCCGAGGGCTGTCACTCGATGGGTCCGTGACTCTCCCTGACGGTACCACCATCGAACCCGAGGACGCGACTGCGACGCTACACGACAACGGGACACTTCGTGTCGAGGTCCCGAAAACTGCCGAGCAACCGGAAGCGACGGACGAACAGACGGACGACGAAGCCGAGACGACCGACGACGAGGCGTGATCGCCACCCGCCGATTACGTCAGTAAATCTTCGGGGGTGGTCGCACAGTCGGCCTGTGAGGGTGGCTGCCAGTCGGCCACGAGTTCCAGGAACTGCACGAGAATGTTGGCCGTCGCACCCCAGACCGTGTAGCCGTTGACGTGGAAAAAATGGAGTTGAATGTCCCCATACCGGGGATGTTCACGACACTCACTCTCGTGATTCTCGCGATCGAGCAGCCCCGAGAGTGGCAACGCCGTTATTTCTGCGACTTCCCCGTCGTTGGGCGTGTACGGCCGGTCCGGGATCGTCCCGACGAACGGTCGCACGACGTACTCCGAGACCGTTTCGAAATCGTCCAGTCGCCCGTGTAACTGCACTTCTGGGGGTTCGAGTCCGATCTCTTCGTTGGCTTCACGGACGACCGTCGCGACTCGATCCTCGTCTTCCGGTTCGCGTCCGCCACCTGGAAAACTCATCTGCCCGGGATGGTCTTCGAGGTGCTCGGCACGCTTGGTAAAGAGAAGGTGTGGGCCTGACGACCGGTCGATCACCGGGAGCAACACCGACGCTTCCCGTGCGTCGCCGTCGAGTTCGCTGGGTTCGTACTCGCGGATCGCTCCCAGGTCCATATCGATACACGAACGCGAGCGCTAATAACTCACCCGCCTTTCGGCACCGTGCACGTTCACTCGAGTGCGTCGTCGAGCCGTCGCCGCGCGTCCGCAAGCTCGACCGGCGCCCACACTTCCAGTTCGTAGCTCACGTCCAGCAGGTGCTCGATGCGCTCGCGGTCACCGGCTTCGATAGCACCCGCGGCATCGGCGCGAAACCGCTCCTGTGCCGCCCTCGCCAGTCGATCGTCCGCGACCGTCCGGGACTCTACATCGAGTATATGTGGTAGATCGGTCACACCCTCCGGCAGTTCGGGGAACGCAGCTGGCCCGGGAACCACCAGTGTGGCGTCGTCTGGCTCGATTTCGAGCAGCTCGTAGCCGTCGATCGCCGCCTCAATCGCGTCCTCGAAACTCTCAGGCTCGCGGTCAACGCCCTGTTTGTACGCGAGTTCGACGCAGGCCTGCTGTAACGTCGGTCGATCGATCGCGCCGAACAGATCGACGATCCCGGCGAGTTCGTCCGGCGTGACCTCCATACGTGATAGAGTGACCGCCGCTGTCTTCACGCTGGCGGTCGAACGCGTTCTATGGATCGCCGGGCGTATCTCCGGACTGTGGTCGGCGGCGTCGCCGTGCTTGCCGGCTGCTCCGGCCACCAGTCCGAGCGGTCGGCCCCGCCATCAGGAACCACCGGCGGGCCGACGACGAGCGACCACCCAACAGTCCACGAAGGCTACGAGACGACGACGGTCCACGTCTCGACGCCTGGGGGTCGGACGCTCGGAACGGTGACGGCAGCCATTGCTGACACCTCCGAGCTCCGATATCGCGGTCTCAGTGACACTGAGACGTTGCCGGCTCACCGCGGAATGCTCTTTGTGTTCGAATCAGTCGCGGATCGCTCGTTCGTGATGCGGGAGATGGACTTCGGCATCGACATCGTCTATGCCGACAGTGACGGGACGATCACAGCGATTAATCACGCGCCGGCGCCAGCGCCTGACGAAGATGGGTCCGATCAGGACTATGACGGCCGCGGCCAGTACGTTCTCGAAGTCACGTACGGGTGGACGACTGACCGCGGTGTCGACACCGGTGATCGGCTGACGTTTGCGTTGCCGGATTAGTCGATTGCGTCCAGCCCCGCTCGCGAGTGTTCACGGACCGTCTCCGGTGTGAGCTGTGTGTCCGTCCAGGCCGGCAGCCGCGTGTCCGTTCCCGGCGGTGCGATCCGCTCGGCGTAGGCCTGGACCTGCTCGCGCTCGCCACCTCGGTCGTACTCCAGCCCGTTGAACGCGGCATCGGCGGCGTACTGCTCGATCAGCGTCTCGGCGTGCTCGCGATATCTGGCGGGCAGCGTCTCGAAGTCCGGTTCCAGGCCGGCCTCTTCGAGCACCCACCACAGCGCCCGCCCGACTGACTGGCACATCTCGCCCAGACCGTCCGGGCCGCTGACTGAGCGGTGATCGTGCTCGTGTTGGCCGAGATCGACTTGCGCGGTGTCCGGGAAGCCGGCGTACGCGAAGGCTCCACCGAGCGTCCCGACCTCGAGCCCCCAGGTGCGAGGCACGCGGACCCGGCGAGCGAGATCGGCCGTCATCGCGAATTCACCGGCCAGTGCGTACCGGAACGCCGACAGATACGAGAGAACCGCCGCGTCGTGGTCGTCCTCGAGTGTGCGGAGTAGTGGTTCGTAAAACAGCCGGTTGAGTCGGCCGTACAACTGGTTGTTCTCAACGCGAGCGTAGTATCCCTTCGAGAACGCGAACCCGCGGTCGAGCGGGAAGAGCAGTCGCGGGACGTGCGTGGACGCGTAGCTTTTGGCGTCGGCGTCGTGGACGACGACGAACTCGCTGTCGGCGGCAGCGACCCCCAGCGCCAACCAGACGTCTCGACCCTTACCGCGCCGGCCGTTCAGGCCTGCGGCCGCGAGTGTCTCGGCCAGCGGTGGCGAGTCACACCACAGGACCGACAGTGAGAGATCGAACTCTTCTAGCCACGTGCGAACTTCACCGACGCGGTCAGGGTCCGAACGGAGCGCGACGAGCACGCGATCGGGCGAGACGACTTCCAGCGTCGAGAACACTCGCTCGGCCGCGAGGCTGGTGTGGTCGCGTTGGGTCATCGGCACGACGACCGTCGCCCGGTCGGTCGGCGCCTCCGGGTCGGCCCCCTCGAAATCGTGGAGCGTCGTGATCCGCTCCTGGGCGTACTCCATTGCCCGACAGTGAGGCCCCGGACAGGTTGAATGTTGCCCCGTCAGGCGCGTGCTCCGGTCGGCAACCTGCCAGCTCGATACGTGACGACGAGCCCGAGCAAGACGACGGCCAGTCCAACCGCAAACGACCGGTAGATCGTCGGGAAAGAAAACCCGAGGTCAGTCAACAGCCCGACTGACCAACTCCCGGTCGCCTGCAGTAACATCATCGTTCCGCTGTAGACGGCGTAGGCGCTGGCACGGTGGCGATCCGGCAGTGATCCCAGCAGGTACGTGTCCATCGCCGGGAACAGACTGTGGATCACATACCCCATCACGAGCGTGACTGTGACGACCCAGAGCGTGCCGAAAGGAAGCGTCAGCGCGAACACACAGAGAGCGAACCCACCCAGGATCGCCAGCAACAGGGGCACGATACGGACGCGATCGGCCAGCCAGCCCGTTACCGCGAACGCGGGGACGCCAGCGGCAAACACACCGGTCAACAGCAGTCGCGCGTCGCTACCCGAAAAGCCGCGGGTCCGCAGATAGCTATCGAAGAAGTTGAACACGCCCTGCCAGACGAACCCGCTGGCGCTGATGACGACCACGCCGGCGAGGATGATCCGCCACTGGTGGCGGACAGCCGCCAGGAGGTCCCGGTCGTCGGTCCCTGCCTCGGGCAGTTCCGTCCGTCGAGCGACAATCGCGAACCCGACCGTCGAAAGCAGGGCCGCCGCCCCGATGGCGTGGAAGGTCGTCCGCCAGTCGCCGACGATCAGCGCAGCCGAGACGAGCAGCGAGGCCACAGCCGCGCCGACCTGGCTTGCCATTCCGTGAACGCCCAGCGCCGTCCCGACTCGGCGAGGGAACAGTTCACTCACCAGGGGATTGGCCGAGATGAAATACGCGCCGCTTGCGATACCCATCAGAAACGCACCGATCATCACCTCCCTGACGCTGTTGGCACTGGCGATAAACGTCGAAGCACCGACCAGGACCAGCCCGGTCGCGCCAACGACGTAGTGACGCGGGACGTATGTCAGCAGATACCCCGTCGGGATTCGTGGGACCGCGCTGCCGAGCCACGCCAGCGTCACGGTCAGCCCGATCGTCGTGTTGGTCGTCGTGAACGCCGTCTGGAGTGGTTCAACCAGCGGCGCGAACACGACACGGGCGAGATTGACCAGAAAGACCAGCGTACACAGCGAGCCGAACAGCCGGCGTCGTGTCACGACCCACCTTCGGTCGGCACCGTCTCAAAACTTGCGACGCCGCGTCCTCCCGACGCCCCGAGCTTTTTGAGACTCGCTCGCATACCTCTCAGTATGGAATCTGTCAGGAAGGGGATCCGCTCGGGCGATATCGAGAAAGACACTTACGAGCGGCTCGTCTGTGCCGACTGCGACGAGGTGTTGAAATCGGAGAACGATCCCGACGAAATCGGCACCGTCCGGGTCTGTCCGGAGTGTGGCACGGAGTGGAAGGAAGTGGGGTGATTTCAGGGGCAGCGACGTTTTGGTAGTGCTTGAACGTTACCGTGGCTCAAACATCTGCTGGCGGGCCCTGCTCGTCATTGCAATTCCCCGGTCATCGCCTTGAACAATCGGTCGCGAAACTCCGGAACTGTGAGCCCGTCTCCGGGACCGAGCCCCTCCATATGTTCGATCGAGAGTTGTCCACCACCCATACGTGCGTGCCCGCCAGCCTCGGCCATCGGGATGTCTTCGACGGCGGCTTTCAGTGCCTTGCCGATGTGGACGCGGTCGTCGCGCGAGCGCCCTGACAGGTGTAACGTGCCCTCACGCCGGCCGACGACGACGACCGCTGTCACACCCTCTAAGCGCTGCAGCTCCTCGGCTGCCTGCGGGATCACGTCGACGTTTGTGACCGTTTCGACGTCGCTGACAGCGAAGGCATTGCGGACCTCACGGTTCGTGATAGCTCTGGCTTGCCCCTCCAGGACGTCGGCGTTGACCTTCGGGTTGGCGACTCGCCCCAGCTGGTCCTCGTCGATCCCCTGGTATAAATATCCGGCCGCGTCGAACTCCGCCAGCGCACAGCCGCTTGTCAGCCGTTTCGTGTCCGAGTGGATCCCATACAGTAGCCCAGTCGCGAGTGTGTCGGAGACGCTTGGCCCGTCCCCTGAGTTGCGTAGTTCCCACCCGAGTTCGTCGAGATATTCCGTGAGTATCGTCGCACAGGCACCGTACTCCGGTCGGACATCAGTGAACGATTCTCCCGTCCCGCTACCGGGATGATGGTCGATGACGGCGACTGGATCGATACTCTTCGAGCCGTGAAAGCCACGGGGCTCGTTGTGATCGACCAAGACGACGGTCTCCGTCTCGAGATCACTGGCCATTTCAATCTGTTCGAAGTCCTGTTTGAACACAGTCTGAAAGGCACGATTCTCCTGTCGACGGATCTGACCCGGGTACTGGACCGTTACGTCAGTGTCGACGGCCTGTGCAATCGCCTGCACGCCCATCGCTGTGGCCATCGCGTCCGGGTCCGGGTTAGGATGTAACAACACCGTCACCGCTTCGTGGCCCTCTAGCACGGCCCTGAATCGGGTCGCCGGCGAGCGTCCGAGCCGAGACCACCACCCGACGGCGACGAGCGCGATGGCGAGCAGCACACCACCGGCTACGATCGCAGGATGGCCCCCGAGTATCGACGTGATGGCGTCGGCCTGCGCGACGACACCCCATTCGACCCCGGATGACATACGACGGTGTGGTTCGCCAACGACAATGAAGGTTCCCCCTTTTCGTGTCTACGGTTCCAGTCGGCCGATTCGGCGCGTCTTTTCGGGATAACTGGTCCGGCTCACTCGGTTTCGAGATCGAACTGTTCGTGTTCTTTCGCGGCGTTGAGGACGACACTCGTGTTCGATTCGTTAATCTCAGGATCGGTCAGCAGTCCCTTGATCTGCTCGTTCATATCGTCGGTGTCGAGGAACTTTCCGACGGCGATGACGTCGTAGTCACCGGTCACCTCGTAGACGCTGACCATCTGATCGTGCTGGCGCAGTGTCTCGGTTACGTGAGGCAGCGCACTGCCTTCGACTTTCAACTGGACGATTGCTGTCACATCGTAGCCGAGTTTGCCGTAATCGACTTTCGGCGTATACCCCTGGATCGTTCCCTCGTCTTCGAGCGTCGAGAGATGATTGGAGACAGTCGTCACCGACACGTCGAGGTCGTCGGCGAGACTGCGTAGACTTGCCCGTCCATCCCCCAGAAGCGAATTCACCAACTTTCGGTCCAGATTTTCGTACGTCATACTAGCGCACCTCGGCACCGTCCCATTAGAATTTTACGAATATGCATTTCTGGTTCGGTGTTCGAACAGAATTGCGCAAAGCAGCAGGGTTTTTATGTCTGCCCCATATCTCACACCTGTCGATAACTATGACGAGCGAACTTTCAGAGGCAGCACAGGATGTCCTCGACGAAATCGAGGACAAGGACGTAGATTTCCTGCGTCTACAGTTCACCGACATCCTCGGGACGGTCAAGAACGTTTCCGTCCCGGCGGATCAGGCCGAAAAAGCATTCACTGAAGGGATCTATTTCGACGGGTCGTCGATCGACGGCTTCGTCCGAATCCAGGAGTCGGACATGCGTCTGGTCCCCGATCCGGACACCTTCTCTATCCTGCCGTGGCGCAGCCGTGACGACATCGACGGTGGCAACAGCGCCCGACTCATCTGTGACGTCCACAACACTTCGACGGGCGAGCCGTTCGTCGGCGACCCACGTGGCGTCCTGCAGGACGCCCTTGACCGCGCCGAGGAGATGGGCTATACGGTCAACGCCGCACCCGAGCCCGAGTTTTTCCTCTTCGAGGAAGACGAGAATGGGCGTGCGACGACCGAGACGAACGACGCCGGCGGCTACTTCGATCTCGCGCCCAAGGACCTCGCGAGCGACGTGCGCCGTGACATCATCTATGGTCTCGAAGATATGGGCTTCGACATCGAGGCCTCTCACCACGAGGTCGCCGAGGGCCAACACGAGATCAACTTCGAGTACGACGACGCCCTCGCGACCGCAGACAACGTCGCGACCTTCCGGTCGGTCGTCCGTGCTATCGCGGCCGAACACGATCTGCACGCCACGTTTATGCCCAAGCCGATCCCGCGGATCAACGGCTCGGGGATGCACACGCACATCTCGTTGTTCGAGGACGGCGAGAACGCGTTCCACGACGAGGACGACGAGTTCGACCTCAGCGAGACAGCTCACAGCTTCATCGCCGGCGTCCTCGAACACGCGCCCGCACTGGCGGCGGTCACCAATCCGACTGTCAACAGTTACAAGCGCCTGGTCCCGGGGTACGAGGCACCGGTCTACGTCGCTTGGTCCGACCGCAACCGCTCGGCGCTGATCCGCAAACCCGCCGCGCGGATCCCGGCCGCCTCTCGTATCGAGGCGCGGTTCCCCGACCCATCGTGTAACCCGTATCTCGCCTTTGCAGCGCTCATTCACGCCGGACTCGACGGGATCGAGAACGACCTCGAATGTCCCGACCCTGTCCGGGAGAACATCTACGAGTTCGACGAAGCAAAACGCGAGGAGTACGGCATCGACACGCTGCCGACTAACCTCGGCGAGGCAGTCGACGAACTCAAAGACGACGAAGTCGTCCGTGATGCGCTCGGTCCGCACATCTCTGAGAAGTTCGTCGAGGCCAAGACCGAGGAGTTCCGTGACTACCTGGTCGACGTCTCCCAGTGGGAGATCGACCGGTACCTCGAAAAGTTCTAGTCGGACTCCCTGCGCTGTTTTATTGCCGTGCTTTTTTGCTGATACGCTCGCCGATCAGTGGCATCGCGACGACTGCCAGGCCCCCAACGAACGCGACTGCTCCGGCAGCGACAGCAGTCGTCGAGACACCCTCGACAGCGACCGCCAGCGGGCCGGCCAACAAGACACCAGCCATCGCGGTCGCGGTCGCCGCGTTTCGCGTCGGCTGCTCTGGTATGCTGTCACCGACGGCGATCCAGCCGAGCCACGCTCCCACAGTGACACCTGCCACGAGGACCACATCGGCCAGCGGTCCGACGACAGCGATTCCGACAACGGCGATCAACGCCGCGCTACCGAACATACGCGTGGGCGACCGGAGCCGGATCCCGGTGCCGAGTATTACGAGGCCGAACCCGATTCCGGCGAGTACGTCGACGAGATAGTGCACTCCGAGCACCAGTCGCGACAGCGAGACGACCGCGATCAGCCCGGCGGCGACAGCGATACGCCGTCGGTGTCGGTCAGTCCGGATTGCCCAGGCCAGTCCGCCGAACGCCGTTGTCGAGCCGACAGCGTGCCCGCTGGGGAAGCCGTGACCGGTCCCCGTCGAGAGCGACTCGTACAGTGACCACAGGACCTCCGGGACCAGAGCCGTCGGCGAGGCCTGCCCGGCACCGGGTGGGCGGGGCAACCCGAACAGCGGTTTGCCTACTGCCACGACGGCGAAGCCGGCCAGGAGCATCCCTGTAGCGACGGCGGCTCGTTCGCGGTCGATCCCGTCTCCGACTCGCGGGAGTCGTGGCCCGAACCAGTACGTCGAACACACCAGCAGCGTCAGCAACCACACGTCACCGATCTGTGTCACTAGCGAGAACAGCACGACGACAGCGTCGGGCACCTCGTGCAGCCACGACTGGACGCCGAGCCCGCGCATCGCTACCGACGGAAGTCACGGACCTTGTCGAGCAGCTTCCAAGGGACGCTCACTGCGTTGACTGACACACCGACCAGCAGCATCAGCGCATACAGTCCCAGCGTGGACAGCCAGATCACGAGCATCGACAGCATCGCGACCCAACCGGACAGGAAGTAGAACGCCCCGAGCGTCATCACGGTCCCGTACAGCAACACGAGATACGGGCCCCAGCCGGTGGCGTGACCGCGACGGACGCGCTTGCGGACGTAGCGTTTGAGGTCCCGCTCAATCTCGTCGCGGTGGAGCGTCCGCTCGTCGATGCGCTCCTGGAGGTCGTCGATCTCGGCCCGTAACTCCGCGATGTCGACGTCGTCCCGTCGGGACTCGTCGGTGCCATCGGCCACAGTGTCGGCCCCCGAGTCACTCATTCGTTGTTCGGTATCTGGAAGCCGACCCTGTTGTAGTTGCCGGTCTTCGACGCGCTCGACACCCACGTCTCCGGCCAGCACGCCGTTGAGTACCGCCCCGAGCAACAGCACGATCCCGCCGACGTAAAACCACGTCACCAGCAACAGTACCGCCCCGAGGACGCCGTACAGCACTGCGCTCCTCGCTCCGGCGGCGTACACCTGAAATGCCCCGCTGAGCACTGTCCAGCCGACCGCCGCGAACACCGCCCCGGGAACCGCGTCCCGGAGGGCCAGATCGACGTCGGGAAAGATGTAGTACAGTGGGAGAAACGCGACCGTCAAGACGAAAGGCAGACCGAGTACCGTCGGCACTCCGGCGACTGATAGGCCAACGATGCCGGCCGCGACCGCACCGATGACGACTGCGCCGACTCCCGCCCCGACTGCAAGTAGTGCCGCGACGGCATTACGGACCTGCGTGAGCACTGTCACCGACTGCTCAGTTCCATAGACCATCGAGAAGGCCGTATCGAGCCCCCGAAACAGCTTGAGACCGCTCCAGAGCAATATTGCGAGTCCGACAGCGGTTACGCCGCCGCGTCCGCGGGCGTTCGTCAGCGCGTTTCGGACGAGTGTTTCCCCGCTTGGAGTAAGCGCACCACTCAACTGCGTGACGACTGCTTCGGCAAGCGCGTCCCCACCGACCGCCGATGCGACTGTCAGTGCCACCAGAAACAGCGGGAGGAGCGACGCGAACGCGTAGTAGGCAATCGCCGCTGCGAGCAGCGTTAGCTGCGATTCCCGGACGACAGACAGCAACGTCCAGCCGACGGCAAGCGTTCGATTCACTCGGTCGCGCACATTCTACCGTGCGTCCGTCCCCGACAAATAGCTGCGGATCGGACCGAAACGCGTTTCGCCACGTCCGAACAACAGACGCGTATGCACGATCGAATCGAGCGTGCGACCGGCGTCCTCACCTCAATCGCGTTGGTCGCTGCCGCGGCGTTGCTCGTCCCCGCGTTCGCCGGGGTTGCTCCCTCGATTGCGCTTGCAGCTGTGGCTCTCGGTGTGACCGTGCTGGGGTTCGTCGCTCGCGAGCAGCTCCGCACACTCGCGCCTATCCAGGGGCTCGGCCTACACTTCGAGACTGTCTGGGTCGGGGTCGCCGTGGCAACGGTCGTAGTCGTCGCGTTTCTCGATGCCACGGCCGCCGAGTTACAGACGCTTGGCGCGGTCGTCGGACTGATCGGACTCTTCAACTATCTGCTTCGGCCCGTCTACTTTACCCTCGGTAGTCTCCTTTCCCGGATCGGTAGCGCCGTCTGAGCTACGGCACTCGTCTGCGTAGTGTCTCCATCGTGTCCGTCTGCGGGGCTGAGCTCATTACTCGTCTGTGTGGACTGCCTCGCGTATCTCGGCCACGTCGGCGTCGGTCTTGAATGTCGTCCCGCCATAATGGGTTCGCGAGGCCTCATACCCGGCTGCCCGCAACTGTTCGAGAAACTCGTCCATCGCGATCGCGCCCTCGCCCCACCGCTTGGTGAGTCGGTGCTGGTCGTAATGGGTCGGCGTCTCCAACTCACCGGCCAGCCGCTCGGTCAGCGCTCGCGCTTCCTCGGCCGTCCCCATCTCCTCGGTCACGCTCTCGCGGACACGCCTGAGGAACGCAGGATCGTGGACCGAGCCGAGCCACAGTGGGCCCGCCGTCTGGAGGTGGTGCCCGCAGTTGGGGCACTCGGCTGGCGGGTCGGCGATCAGCCCCGCCCGGTGGGTGCGCCACAGACAGTGTTGGCAGTGATGGACGTATCCCAGCTGGTCGATCGCTTTGTTCGCGACTGTCGCACCGTCATCGAGCGCCAGATACGTCCGGACGTAGTGTTTGGTGGCGTGGGTTGCGATCGGCGTTATCGCTCGGTCATAGCGGGCGGCAGTCCGGGCCAGCGCACCCAGGAGCACGCGGACGCCCATCTCCTGATGGTACTCGGTGTTTCGGGGGACGGCGCTGTAGGATCGGACGCCGCTTTCGAAGTGCGCGCCACACAGCGGCGCGGTGTCGGTCGCGGTAACCGCCAACAGGTCGATTGCGCTGCGGACGGCAGCGTCGGCGAAGGGGATCGGCGTCCCGAAGGGGTCCAGATCGACGACGTCGAAGCGTCGCTCGTGCATCAGCGCGTTTGCGTCCCGATTGGTGACCGTCCCATCCAGGTCGTTGCGATCGAGATTCGCCCGACACAGTTCGGTTGCCGCCTCGTCGTGGTCATTGAGCGTCACGTCCCAGCCGTCGGCGCCGGCCCGGACGCCTCGAATGCCGCTTGCGGCGGTCGCGTCCAGATACGAATCGGCGTATTCGAAGCGTTCGCGGGCCGCTCGCAGGACGGCGACGGTCAGATCGCGGTTCAACTCCTGGACGGGATTGTAAAAGACGCCGTCGCCGATCCCGTCTTCGGCCTGTTCGGGGACCTCGATCTCGACGTTACCCTCCGTGACGCGCATACGCCTGCTCGGCCGCCCGGAGCGAAAAGCGATGCGTTCTGTTCGTCTCCCGTTGTTTGGACAGCCAGCACCGAAGCGTTTTGTCACCGGTGTCCGTAACTGGGGGCGTGAACGCGGTTGAACAGTGGCAACAGGCGCTCGCCGAGGCCGGTGAACTCGACTCCGAGGTAACCGACCGCATCATCTCAGTCCACGGTTCTCGCGGGGTCAGGGCGATCGAGGCCGTCGCTGAAGGACGAGTCAAGGCGTACAACGACTTCACGGTCGTCGTCGGCCACGACGACGAATACATCGTCGAGGACGACGGCTGTACCTGCAAGGACGCCGAGTACAACCTCGATGCCGAGGACCCGACTGAGCTATGCTGGCACGCCCTTGCGGTGAAGATCGCCCGCGAGGTCGACGCCGTCGACGATCACGATATGTTCTATTCGGAAGTCCGGGACCTGCTTTGAGCGGCGTCCACGCGAACGCCCTCTTCTCTACGAGGGGTCCGCCGACCTGAGCGACGGAGGGTCGGTTACTCAACGTGCGCGATGTCGACCCCGCGGAACAGGAAGTGTGTGCCGTCGCCGCTTGGCTGCACTTCGATATCCCAGCCGTGCGCGTCCGCGATTGCGGAGACGAGATAGATACTGTCGCTCGCTGGCCCGCTGTCGGAGTGAGTCGGCTCGAACAGATCAGCGGGATCGACTGTCGACCCGTCGTCTTCGAGGAAAAAGCCGTCCGGAAGCGTTCCGACGCGGACGTGTTTGCTCTCGGAGGCGTCGACGATCGCCCGGAACAACATCTCGAACACTTCTAGCAGCGCGTCCCGATCAGCCGTGATGACGGCGTCGTCCTCGATCGCGAGGCTCATCCCGCCTTGGCCGGCAACCTCCCACGCCCGCTCGGCGATCCCGGACAGCGCGATCGACTCCGTGGATCGAGTCACCGATCCGGTTCGGGCCAGCGTCAACAACTGCGTGACGAGTCGATCCATCCGCGACAGCGTTTCGACCACTTCCTCGATCGCGCCGAGGTCGTCCTCGGCACGCGCCCGCTCGGCCGTCCCGAGCGCGATCTGAAGGCGGTTGCGAAGTTCGTGTGAACTCAGGGCGGCGAATTCCTCGAGGCGCTTCGACTGGGTGGTGAGCCGCCGTTCCTGCTTGGTCCTGTCGAGTGCGGCTTCGACGTTCGAGGCCAGGACGTGTGCGAGCTCGACGGTAAACGGGTCGACCGTCTCGCCGCCGCTGTCGACCCCCAGCACCCCGTGTTCGCCCAGCGGCAGTCGCAACCCGCACACCTCATCGATGCCCTCCGGGAACTCCAGTTCGCGATGCTCGTGCCCGTCGATCTCGACTGACACGAATTCCCCGGACTCAGCCCGATAGTGCGGCGTCAGTGTCGCGGCCGCACGTCGGAACGACTGCTCGTCCCACTCGACGCCGTCAGTTTCGGCCGCCGTTCGGAGCCCGCCGTCCTCGGGATCGAACAGGTCGACTCGCGCTTTAGGGAGCTGCTCTATCTCAGTCGCGATGTCGACCGCTGCTTCGCCTACTTCCTGTCGTGATTCCGCACGAACGAGTCGTCTGCTCACGTCGTGGAGCGTCGCCATAGCCCGCTCCTGCTGTTTGAGCGATGTAATGTCCTTGACGTTGCCGACCAGCCCGAGCAGCTGTCCGTCATCGCTGTATCGCGGCACTTTCGTCGTCGAGATCCACCTGTCCTCGCCGTCCTCTGTGAAGTGCTCGATCTTCTCTATGATCGGCTCTCCGGTCTCTAGCAGTCGCTGTTCTTCCTCGAACAACTTGTCGGCGAGCGATCGCTCGTAGATGTCATAATCGGTGAATCCGATCACCTGCTCACGGTCCAGTCCAGACGCCTCGACCGTCTCGTTTTGGGTCGCGTTCACGAAGCGACTGTTCCGGTCTTTGAAATAGACTTGGTTGGGATAGTAATCGAGAAACGACTGGAACTGCGTGTCCAGTGGTTCGGTCTCGGCAACGCCGGCGAGATGACGGACCCGGTCGACGAGCAACGACTGGCGTTTCGGGGGCACCCGAATGACTGTATCGGCACCGGCATCACACAGTCTCCGTACCGTCTCTCGTTGTTGATCGAGTGCGTACACGCCGACCGGCACGTCCGACAGCCAGTCCCGGACGGTCGCCATCGCCTCGATGCCGTCGATGTACGACCCGTTTCGGGGGTCGTGCGCGACGAGCACGCAAGCGATCCGGTCAGCCACCGTCTCGACTGCCGATGCGTCTTCGACGGTCCGGACCTCGCTGATTTCCGCCGCGATCGCTTCGGCGACGGGTTCGAGTCGACCGTCTGGATCGACGAGTACGACGGCGCCGGGGACCGCCTCGCTTGTAGACATCGGTCAGTCGCTCCCTCCACCTGACAGACGCTGGATGGCCTCATAGATCTGCTCGATCTGTGCAGTCTGTTGCTGGTTTGCCGCTGCGATCGTTTCGACTTCCGTCGCGACATGTTCGGACTGCTCGACGAGTTCGTCTACCATACTGGCGACTTGTTCTGTCGAGGCGGCCCGATCGTCGGTCGCCTGTGCGACTTCCCGAATTCCCTGTGAGGTTTCGGCGATCGTATCGAACATCGGTTCCATCGCCGAGAGGCGTTCCGTGTCGTCTCCGTCCAGTCGTGTGAAGGACTTCCGCCACTCGATCTCCTCGTTGTCGATGCCGATTTCGGCGGTTAGCTTTGACCCGTCGACTGTGCGTCGCTTCTCGGCGTCCAGTTTCGTCCCATTCGAGTCCATATAATCTAGCCTCCGTCGCCGCCCGTGAATCGGGAACCGGCAGCCACACTATCGGACTGTTTGTGCGACGCTCATAATAAAATCCCGTCTCCAGCGCCGACAGTAATCCCGGTACCGACCCGCCAGATTACCGCGCCGGTGCGATACCCTGGGCCTCGTCGAGCAACGTTTCGATGTCGGTCTCGGTCGGTTCGTTGTTGAGCAACACCTCGACCGGGAGCGTCGGTGCCCCATCGACGAGGTTTTCGAGGATCACCAATCGCTCACGCGCCCGAGACATCCCGACGTAGAACACCCGTCGCTCGTTGTCGGTCAGCGTCGGCACCGGTGAGGTGCGTTTGGTAAACTCATCGACGCCCGGTACGTCGATGCCTTCCTGTTCGACCGTTGCGGCCATCTGCTCGACGACTTTTTCGGTGAGATCGGTCGCCACGAAGACGTGGTCGGCTTCCCGACCCTTCGCGGAGTGGATCGTCCCGAGTCGGAGTCGGCCCGGATCCATTCCTTCGTAGTCACCGTCGAAGTAGGCCTTGACAGTCCGCTCCTGGAAACTCGTGATCTTTCGGAGCATATCGCCTGCCGCGACTGGATCGGGCACGAACGGCGCGTGTTCCTCGATCAGGTCCGGCTCGACGTAGATTTCCTGGAGATCGTCGGTGTCTGACTCGTCAGTAATCTCGTCGATCGCGTCGAACAGATCGTCGCGCTCGCCGGTGCCGAAGGCCGAATCGGCCAGCATATCGGCCAGCCGGCGGGCCTGTAGCGCGGTCAGTTGCTCGTCGGCGGCGAGGTTCTCGATGCCACGGACGTACTGGGTGAGTCGATCAGTCCACATCCGCTGGTCGGTCAGACACTGGAAGGGGATCCCTTCGTCGATGAACTCGTCGATAAACTGGAACATCTGATAACGTGCCCGGAACAGCACCATCGCCGTCCCGTCGTCGTCTTCCTCGATGGTCGCTTTGACGTTGCGAGACAGATCGAGCATCGACGGTCCGGAGACGGCCTCGACCGTGCCACCCTCTTTTCGCGGGTTGAGGTCTTTCTCCTGGCGCTTGTCGATGTGGCTGACCTGCCTGTTGACCACGTTGAGGATCCGCGACGGGAGCCGATAGGAGTTGGGCAGCACCTCGTCATCGGTGACGTCTTCGTCCAACAGTAGGTCCGGATCGGCTCCCTGCCAGGCGTAGACGACCTGGTCGTCGTCGCCCGCGATCAGCACCTTCTCCATATGCGGTTTCCACTCCTCGTAGACATCGTACTGCAGAGTCGTGATGTCCTGGAACTCGTCGATGATCAGATACTCGACACTGGGCAACAGCGAGCGCTGTTTGACCCGTTCGAGCATATCGGCGAACCCGACCAGCCCTTGCTCACCTTTGTATGATCGCCAGGCGCGGATCGCCTCGGGCACGTCGATCCGGTCGTCGTCGCTCGGCCAGGTCGGCGTGTACTTGTTGCCCGTCTGAGCGTTGTCGTCGATCTCCGGCGGGAGACGGATGTCTTCTTCGTCCCATTTGAACGGGACGTCGTACCAGTCTGTGACTTCCCGACGGGTCCGCTGGAGCCACTGGCTGGTCGCGATGATTTTGTTACCGATCGTCGTCGACCGAGCCGACCGCCGCCGAGACCCCTCGTATTCCCCCTCGAAATCGATGCCGTACCCCTCACAGAACTCTTTTTTGTCGTCTTCACCGACGACATCGCCTCGCGAGAGGTTCAGCAACTCGTAGGCTTTCGCGTGCATCGTGCTCACGTTGCCTTTCAGCGCACGTGGCGAGATGTCTAGCCGTTCGGCGAGTCGGTCCCGAATCTCCGCTGCGGCCGCACGGGTATAGGAAACCACCAGCACGTCACGAACGTCAACGTCATCGCGTTCGAGCAACTCCTCGACTCGGTTGAGCAATGCAGTGGTCTTTCCGCTCCCCGGTCCGCCGAACAGGCGGACGATCTGGGGATTCGCGTCAGTCATCGGGGCTAGAAACGTGCTTGTCCCTCATAAACAACGTGACTTCGCGATCCCAGTCGGCCCCTGAGGGCCGCCGCCGGACGGCTCCGGATCGAGTTGGCCGTCCAGTGCGTCGAACTACCGCCCCGTCATACTGTCGGCAGTAAGTCTTTCAAGAATTTCGCCACCACAGGGTGGCAAATGTCTTGTCTCAGTTACACCCAACAGTATCAGGAGTGACGCGGCGATCGCGCCTCTCTGATATCAGCACCGTCCCGAAGTTTGTCCTCACACTCCGGACAGACTCGTGGATCATCCACCCCGCGTGGCGTGAACACTCGTGCGTACGCTTCAGTTACGAACGAACCGCAGTTCTGACATTCTGGCAACTTCCCACACCCAGTTGTTCGTGCCGTGATATGCCAGAAATATATCCGTTTCGATGTCCGGGACTGCTCACCGATACAACGAGAGATACAGCATCGCGAACCCGACGATAAAGGGTATCGTCTCCGAGGCTTGGAAGAAGATCTGAACGAGCTCGACCGTGTCGGCGACCCACCCGATCTGAGCGACGACGTTACTGACTGCGACGCCCATACTGATGAACGCAAAACCGATGAAGGCGTACTGCAGGCGCTCGGTTTGCTGGGCTCGATAGGCTTGAAAGCTGATCACCGTCAGTCCAAGCGACAACCCGAACAACGCCAGCCGCAGAAGGATTAACACGCCACGGGCGGCCCAGATAGTGAGATCGGGCATACTTCCTTTTCGAGTAGTGGTCAACTAAACGATTTTCATCCCGTTACTCAGAGCCGAGTTCGTCCCACAGTTGGCTGAATCGATCAGGGAGGTTCTCCGTCCGGTAGATCCGGACCCGATACTCATCGTCTTCTAGGGAGATGACTGTGCTCTCGAAGTTCGACTCGAAGACCTTGTAGTGGTTGCCGTCCTCCGCGACCAGGGTCCGGTCGGTGATGAGATCGTGTTCCTCAAGCATTTCGATGCGGCGGTAGACCGTCGGCAGAGAGAGATCACACTCTTCGCTGAGCTCTTTCGCGGACTTGGGCTCTCGACCGATCGCCGCGAGGACGCGCCGCGCGTGCTCGTCACCGATCGTGTCCAGGATTTCTTCGATACTTCGATCGTCGTCCGGCACTACCAGTTGCTTCACACGCGAGGTAAAAAGCCTTGTCTGTCGGCTGCTTTTCGCCCTGTCCGCTTGCCGTGGCCGACTTGTGTTACTCGTCTGTCCGGCCGTCGACCCCTAACGTGTCTTCCAGCTGGCCGGCGATCGCCTCGCTGTCGGACTCGGGAACTGGGAGGGTAATCGACTCGCCGTCTGTTGCGAGCTCGATCACTAGCGACTGCTCTCGTGACCAGAGGTACACGCCAAACGGGACGATCGCGAACAGCAACAAGAGTGCACCGAACACTTGCATAATGTCGTCCAAGTCTCGGAGCAGCGACAGCAACCGCTGAAACAGTCCCAGCACGCCTCCGATGCCGAGTTGCCCCGTCGTCTCGGGGATCGTGACTCCTGAGAGAAACCGATCGATCGGGAGGAACACGCCTGTAACGACCAACACGAGCCCGTACGCCGTCGCTCGGAGCGCATACCCGAGAAAGCCCGAGTCGCTGTCCGTGTCCATCGAGACGCCGGTAACGTTCGGTCGGTCGGCCTGCTGGAAGTTCGCGCCGTCCACTCGGGGCGTGAACGCCAACACCCGATGGCTCGTGACGACGACCGTCGCCGTTCCGACTTCGATACGCTCGATAACGGACTCTCCATCGTAGAGTAGTTCTTCGACCCGGTCGCTCCAGCGACTCATCGTTCGGTTCATTCGGCAGCCATCGGTATAATATCACCGTCAGACGAGGTCGACCCGTTTCGATTATGACGCGCCGCTTTCCGTCAGGAGGAATCGGTCAGATTCGACACTGCCGGTGTCGATCTCTATTGTTCCCGTGATCTCGTTGACGTCGATTCCTTCGTAGTATACGTCGGCATCGTTGGTGTTGCCGAAGGTCAACTCCGCCGTGCCGTTGGCATCGAACGACAGGTTCTCGTAGGCATAATACCGATTTTCGGGAGTTGCGTTGAATGATCCAAGGTGGTCCGTGATGACGATCTCAGCGTCCTCGATCGTTCCCGTGTATGGGCTGCCATCGCTGTCCACGGCGTGGATCTCGATCACGAATGGATCCGACAGCGTTCGGTCCCTAAAGAATTCGCGCTGTTCCTGAGAGAAATCCGGCACTGCCAATTTGTCCGACTGGTCGCTGACTGGTTGGGCGTCTGTCGTATACAGTACGCTCGACTGTGCCCCGTCTTCGCTCGTCCAGATCAGTCGTATTGTCTCATCTGTCGGGGTCACGCTTATCGTGTCTCCAGCGCTTAGTTGTCCCTCCCCGCCGACTATTTCATCGGCACCGCGGACGCTCAGGCGATCCGTGTCGATTGTCTCGCCTGCGATCTGAGTAATCTGGACGCTGTCGCCTGTCTGTTCGCTCTCGAAGGCGGCCGTCGGGCCTGTCTGGTCGAGTGGCTCTGCCATTGCCAGGGTGCCGACAGCCATTGTCGCACCCAGCAGCGAGACGACGGCTACGAGTAGTACTGTGCCGACCACTGGCACAATAGCACGATTCTCGCTGGGCCACAGACCGCCGTGTGGGGGGTGTCGGTCGTCCTCCGTGTCGGTCGACCTGACCCTCGGCAGTTCGCTACCCTGGGGACTGTCCATACTATTGTGTTATTTATCCACTATCTTCGCTTTTGGGTTCACAGCAACTGTGACTGTCTGTGCTGGCCGGCAGTCGGAGGATACAACCCGTGCCCGATCGAAACGGACGATATGTCAGAGACGGTCCGGTGCTGGCTGGTCGAGCGCGATTACTACGACGAGGATCTGGTGACGCTCGTCTACGCGACCCCGGACGGACAGCGCCATCTCACCCAACAGCTATCTACCGCGTTGCTGACCAAGCGCCCGCCGACCGCTGCCAAGGACATCGAGCCCGATCGGCTCGAACCCGTCTCCGACGAGGAGACGCGACAGCGCTACGGTACCGAAGCCGAACGGATGATCGAGCGACACGACCCTGCGGATACGGTGTAACCGCCGATTCTGACCACTTGAGATATCCGCCATGCACAATCCTCTTGACCGCGTACCCCCTGACTTCGCGTAATGGTTTCGACGCTGACCCTGGTGGTCGCGGGGATGGTCCTCTATACGGTCGTCGTGATGGGGCTCCGGCAGCGTGGGGTCTTGCCGGATTTCGTGCACGTTTCGGGCCCGCTGACGACGATTCACACACAGCGTGGCAAGGCGTTGCTTGACCGACTGGCACAACGAAAGCGGTTCTGGCGGGCCTGGGGGAACATCGGGCTGGGAATCGCACTCGTTTTGCTGGTCGGACTTTTTCTGACAGTCCTGCTGTCTGCCTATCAGAGCCTCCGCCAGCCGTCGGCCTCGGCGATCCAGGAGCCACAGAACGCTCTCGTCATCCCCGGGGTCAACGATTTTCTCCCGCTGTCGGCCGCACCTGAGATCGTCTTCGGACTCCTCGTCGGGCTCGTCGTCCACGAGGGCGGGCACGGCCTGCTCAGCCGCGTCGAGGACATCGAGATCGAATCGATGGGTGTCGTCTTGCTGACGATCGTTCCGCTCGGTGCGTTCGTCGAACCCGACGAGGACGACCGCAAAGACGCCGACCGCGGCGCACAGAGCCGAATGTTTGCGGCCGGCGTCACCAACAACTTCGCGATCACCGTCATCGCCTTTGCCCTGTTGTTCGGCCCGGTGACCGGGTCGATCGCTGTCGCTAGCGGCGTCCCGATCGGTGGGTCGATGCAAGACTCACCGGCCCGGCAGGCCGGACTGGACGGCGGCGATCGTATCGTCTCCATCGCCGGGACGGACGTCGAGTCGATGTCGGATGTCAACAGCGTCCTGGCCAACCACAGCGACCAGCGCGTCACAGTCACGACTGGTGCCGGCGAGTCCGTGGTGGTCAGCCGCTCGGCGCTGGTGACCCGGGCGCTGGCGGACGGTCCGCTCGCGGTCGAGGCCGGGGCGACGATCGCCGCCGTCAACGACACGACCGTTGATACCGAAGCCGCGTTCGCCGCCGCCGTGGCCAACCGGACGACCGCACGGCTCACGACCGCCGACGGATCGAACGTCACCGGCCTGATCGGTGCCTATGCTAGTGCCGTCACCGAGGGCGGCCCGCTCGCCGACGCCGGCGCACCCGCCGGCGAACCGATCGTCGTGACGCGTATCGACGGGACGCGCATCCCTGACGCCGAGACGATGCAGGACGTGCTCAAAGGTCTCGACCCCGAGACGAACGTGTCGGTCGAGGCGTCCGTCGACGGGTCGGTCAGCCAGTACAACGTCACGCTGGACGAAAATCCCCGTACCGGCGGTGCCCTCGTGGGCGTGCTGGGTGTCCAGCCCGGCTACAGTGGGATCGTTGTCAACGACTTCGGGATTCAGGTCTATCCTGCCGAGTCCTATCTGGCGGCGCTGTCCGGTGACGGCGCGCTCGGTGGGCTCGGCGACGGGTCGCTTGCGACGATCGCTGTGACGATTTTGGTGTTGCCCTTTGCGGCCGTCGCGTCGCCGTCGCTGGGCTTTAACTTTGCCGGCTTTCTGGATCCAATCACACACTTCTATGTCGTCCAGGGACCGCTCGAACCGCTCGGTGGTGGCGTGTTCCTGCTTGCGAACCTGCTGTTCTGGACCGGCTGGATCAATCTCAATCTCGGGCTGTTCAACTGCATTCCCGCGTTCCCCCTGGACGGCGGACATCTCCTGCGGACGAGCACGGAGACGATCCTCGCCCGGACGCCCCTGAATCACCGACGGCACGTCCAGGCAGTCACGATCTCGATCGGGCTGATTATGGGCCTCAGTCTCCTCTTAATGCTGTTCGGCCCACAGCTACTTTCCTGAAAACAAAGGTATTTTCCCGAAAGGCAAACGTCCTTATGCCCGCGTCCCAAACGTGAGCGATGATGACCACCGAGAGACGGGACGCGCCCCCGACAGCCGAAGGCTGGTACGTGTTGCACGACGTTCGAACGATCGATTGGGCTGGCTGGGCGGAGGCCTCCCAGCGCACCCGAGATCGGGCTATCGAGGAGGGAATCGAGTTTCTTCAGTCGGCGACGGCCGTCGAAGACGCCGATGAGGGGGATTCGATGGTCGTCTCGATGTTGGGACACAAGGGCGACCTGATGCTCGTGCATATGCGGTCGACGCTCGCGGACATCGACGAACTGGAGCGCCGCTTTGAGCGCACGGCGCTGGCGTCGTTTACCGAGCGCGATCGGTCGTTCGTCTCCGTGACCGAGGCGTCGGGCTACTCCGAGCGCGGCCGGGAGTTCATCGAGGGTGACCTCGACGACGACTCGGGACTGGCCCGATATATGCGTTCGCGGCTGTATCCCGAGATCCCCGAGAAAGAACACGTCTGTTTCTACCCGATGGACAAGCGCCGCGATCCCGAGTACAACTGGTATGACTTGCCCTTCGAGGAGCGCGCCGAGCATATGGACGCCCACGGCGACATCGGTCGGGAGTACGCCGGGAAAGTAACCCAGATGATCACCGGCGCGATCGGAATCGACGACTGGGAGTGGGGTGTCACGCTGTACGCCGACGATATGACCGACGTGAAAGACCTCCTCTATGAGATGCGCTTTGACCCCTCCTCTTCGAAGTTCGCCGAGTTTGGCCCCTTCTGGATCGGCCGCCGCTTCGATCCTGCGGACCTGGACGCGCTACTTGCCGGCGAGCCACTCTCGACGCCCTGGGATGACGCCGACAGCGCACAGTCCGACAACCGGCCGGCGACACCCGAGGACGCCGTGGACGGGGACAGCCACGGCGAGGGCGGACACCCACACGGGGAATCCCGAGACACACACGGCGCGTCCGATTCGGAGGACTCGAGCGGTGATACCCACGGCGAAGACGACGCGGGTGACAGCCACCCCGACACCGGCGGTGGCCGCCCGGCGACGACCGATTCCTGGAGCGACGGGATCGCCGAAGTCGACGGGATGAGCGCTCGGCTCGGCAAGGCCGGGTTCTACGACGGTGAAGACTACACGGGCCGAACGTACGCGCTCGCCTTCGAGACCGACCGTGATGCCGCCGACCTGGCCGACGAGGTCGAGGGGCTGGCCTCGAACTTCGATCACTACGACACGCACGTCACGACGGCGGTCCGCGCCAGCGGCGGGGACACTTATTTGGTGAGTCTCTGGGCGACTGCGGACGCCGCCCAGACGGCCTCGGGATTCCTGACGGATCTCGACGGGATCGACACCGGTGCGCGCGGCTGGACGGGCGATCCACAGGACGAGGCGGGCGACGCCGCCACCCCGACGGGGACGGACGAAAACGACGACATCCGGTCGCAACTGGCCGATCAAGACATCTACGCCGGCCAGCCCCACGGCGAGGACGTCTACGCGCTCGTCGTCTACTCCGAGGCGGACCTGGACCGTCTGCGCTCGGCCGTCGAGGACCTGCGCGCGTCCTTCGAGGGCGACGACCACGTCAAGACGGCGCTGTACGACGATCCCGACGGCGAGGTCGCGGCGGTCGTCAGCCTCTGGGCCAACGAATCCGCCGCACAGCACGCGAGCGACGATCTGGAGTCGGTCCCGGGCGTCGTCCGGAAAGCGGGCGAGGGCGACGGGTTCGGAACGATGGGGATGTTCTACACCGTCAAACCCGATCACCGCGAGGACTTCGTCGAGACGTTCGGCACTGTCGGCGACCTGCTCGCGACGATGGACGGCCACCGCGAGAGCGCGCTGCTGGTCAACGACGCCGACGAAAACGATATGTTCATCGCCTCACAGTGGGACTCCCGCGAGGACGCGATGACGTTCTTCCGGTCGGATGATTTCCGTGAGACAGTCCAGTGGGGTCGAGAGGTCCTGGCCGACACGCCACGACACGTCTTTTTGGCATAGCGGCCTGCTGGCCGATCGGGGTATATAATTCCTTCTAAGACACTGATCGGTGTTTCTCCTTTCCGGACCTATATGCGCCCGGAGAGTGAACGAGATGACAGGAATGCTACGTAAGGGGTTGGCGAGGGTGGTCGACTTCGTCACGGAACACAATCGACTGACGCTGGTCGTGATGGTCGTCCTTTCGGCGGTCGTGCTGGCGGGTATCCCAATGCTCGATACGGCGAGCCAAGCTGGGGCGGATTCGTCGGCGTTCGAGGATATCGATCGTGTCCAGAAGGCAAACTACGTCGCGGCCAATTACGATAGCACTCGGAACGACTCGAATCGAACGGTTGCGACGGTGTATGTCCGCCAACAAGAGGGTAACGTGCTCTCGAAACCCTCGCTGTTGGGGACGTTGCGATACCAGCGAGACATTCGTGCAAACGATTCTGTCGCGGCAGCGCTGCACGAGGACGGCATCGTCGACATCGCGAATATGGTTGCGGTGGCGCTTGCTGACGGCCAAAACCCGTCGATTGACGAACAGATCGCTGCTCTCGACCGTGCAGAACCCGCGGCGGTCAAAGCACAGGTCGAAACGACACTCGCGAACAACCCGCAGGCGCTCCGGCTGTTGCCTGCCGGCCACGACCGCACGGAGACGACCGCGACCGACCGCCGACTGCTCGTCGTGCTCAACGCGACGGCCGGATCGGTAACTGGAACGGCGACAGCCGGCGATGCCGTCGATGCGGCTCTCTATGATACCGCCCAGGACTACTCCGATAGCGGGCTGTTCGTCTTGAATCAGTTCGCCTACGACGCGTACAACAGTCACTTCTTCGGGGAAGTCGTCTGGCTGGTACTCCCGGCTGCGCTGGTGTTGATCTTGGGTGTGCTCGCGTTCACCTATCGGGACCTCGTCGATATCCTCGTCGGGATGACGGGTGTGGTCCTGTCGGTGCTGTGGATGTTCGGTCTGCTCGGGTGGCTTGGCGTCTCTGCGGGGCTGGTCAGTATCGTCCCGGTCGTCCTCGTGACGGGGTTGAGTATCGACTTCGGCTTTCATATCTTCAATCGCTATCGCGAGCAACGCGGCGCCGAGGAGGGGATTCGAGAACCGATGAACCGTGGCGTCAGACTCGTCGCGACCGCGCTCGTGCTGGTAACTGTCACGGCTGCGATCGGCTTTCTCTCGAACGTCGTCAATCCGCTCGGGCAGATCCGCGATCTGGGAATCTCGATCACTCTTGGAGTCATCGCGTCGCTGCTGTTGTTCGTCACCGTCGTTCCGGCGCTGAAGATCAGTATCGACGGTTTGCTCGAACGCGTCGGCTGGAGCCGACGGAAGCGCGCGCTCGGCCACGGTCGCTTCCTACGGCCGATGCTCTCTCGAACTGTCGGTCTCGCCCGACGGGGCGCGCCGGCCGTGCTTGCGGTTGCGATCGTCGTCGGGGCGCTCGGTGGAGCAGCCTGGTCCGATCTGGACGAGGAGAGTTTCCAGCAACCGGACGGCGAGGTTGCAGAGTGGAAACAGCAGCTTCCGGACCCGGTTGGCTGGGAGCCACACCCTGTCGCCGAACAGCTGAATCACGTTCAGACGATCTATCGGCCTGCCACAGCCGACGACGCAATCGAGGAACGGATCCTGCTTGACGGTGATGTGACGGCCAACGGAACGCTGGCGGATCTCCAGGCGGGTATCGACACGATCGAACAGCGCGGCGTCCTCCTTGACCAGCCCGGCGTCCAACCGGTCACATCGCCGATCACGGCGATGCAGGCCGTCGCTCAGCGTGACTCGGAGTTTCGGTCCGTCTTCGAAGCCAAGGCCCGAGACACGAACGGCGACGGTCTGCCGGATCGGGACCTCGAAACCGTCTACAATGCCTTCTATGCGGCCGACCGTGACACCGCGAGCCAGGTGCTCGAACGGACCGACGGCGAGTACCGATCGATGCTCGTCCGCGTGACTCTCGATGGCAGCTACGCCGACGCGGACCGTATGGTCACAGATCTCGAAGCCGGTGCGGCTCGGATGGGTGGTGATGGCGACCGGACCGCGACCGTCGTCGGCCCGCTGGCCATCAACGTGGCCGTCCTCGACTCGATCGTCGGCGGGATCTTGGAGACGATGGCACTCGCGCTGGCGGCGATCGTGCTGGCGATGGCCATCGCCTTCCGGGTGATGCACGGTAGTGCGACGCTCGGTCTCGTGGTCGCCGTGCCGATCGCGCTCGTGTTGGGTCTGGTGATCGGCGGGATGTATCTGCTCTCGATACCGCTGACGCTGTTGACGGCGCTGCTGATGAGCCTCGTCATCGGGCTGGGCGTCGATTACAACATCCATCTCGGCGATCGCTTTGCCGACGAGCGCCGCGAGGGCAAGACGACCGTCGAGGCGCTCGAAGCCGCAGTCACCGGCACCGGCGGCGCGTTGCTCGGGAGCACACTGACGTCGGCGGGCGCGTTCGCGACGATCGCGCTCGTGCCACATCCCCAACTGCAGAGTTTCGGCTCAATCGTCGTGATCGCATTGCTCACCGCGTTCCTGGTGAGCCTGCTGGTCCTCCCGAGCCTGCTGATACTGTGGGATCGATACAGCCCTGAAGCCGTGACGATGTCACCCGAGGAGACGGCTCTGCCACAGGATTGATCCGTTCCGCGTCGAATCGGTCACACTTGTCGTACAATCGTCCCAAACTGGTCGATCAGTACCGGCGTCAGATAACTGCCATCAGTTTGGCCTGCCCCGTGGTCGACTGCGCTGTTCGTCTCCAACCGCCTTGCGCCCATTGATAGTCTCGGGCTCGATGGCGTACCATTCGAAGTCGACTTCGGCGACCGGGCGGTCGAACACGTTGACCGACGCGAGGTCGGCGTCGGCGAACGTCCGCGGCACGTCCCGCTCGTGGGCAGCGTCCCTTGAGAGTCGTGTGATCGTCCCGTCGACGACGACACTGCGCCATCGGTCCGGCCGCTCGTACGCCGAGACGACCAGTGACACGCGGTCGGTGGTCCCAAGACGCTTTGCCTTCTCGCTCCCGTCGAACGAGGAGAGGTGTACGTAGATTTCGTCGCTTTCGGGGTCGTACCCGTAGGACATCGGCACGCCGTAGGGGCCGTCCCCACCGAAGACGAGCGTCCCGTTTCCGTGCGTGTCCAGGACCGTCTCGATTTCGTCGTCGGTCATCTCTGTCACCGTCTCTTGGGGACTCAGATCGACAGTTCCGGTTTCGTGGCCACGTTCGCCCGCGGTGTCTCCTGTGGTCCGTTCTTGCCTCTTGTCGACCTGTGCTGGCGTGCTAGCGGTGTGATCGAACAGCGATTTCAGCAGTTCGAGCGTCTGCTGCTCGATTGTGGCCGGATGTATGTGTGCGTGCACGTCCGCATCCGCACCCTGCAACGTCGCCAGAACGGTGTTCAGGAACCGGTAGACGACGTCCGCGTCGTGGTAGGTCAGCAGCGACTCGATGTCCTGCAGGCAGATGTTGAGCCCGGAGGCATCCCCGCCCCAGTTCTCGACGAGTCGCGAGAACGCCATCGAGATTCCGGTCAGGTCGCTCGGCTCGACTCGTACCCCGTGCAGTGGCGTCGATCCGTCCGGGTTCGCGACTGCCGTACCGCCGTCACCCTGGGGTGTCGCCATAATGACCGCCGCTTCCGAGGGGCTGCGTACGTCTTCGAGATCGAGTTGCCACCGCCCGTCGAGTGCATCCAGTGACGGGGTTGCGGTCAACATCACGACCCGATACTCGCCGCTGCCAATCACACCGGGACAGAGCCCGTCAGACGCATTTGCCTCCGATTCCAGATACAGTGCCGGCCCGTCGTCAGATTCCCCCGTCATTTCCACGTAATAGGTGTGATCGTCAGTAGACTCTTTCGTCGCGGAGCCCAAACTAGCGGATGATGGACGACCGTGACCGACACGAGTCCGACCGCCCGCCGAGAGACGAGGTGCCCGACCGTGAGGAGATCGACGACACGCCGACGATCTCCTGCGAACGCTGTGGCCGGTCCTGGGATCTGGCGTACGAACTCGATGAGTTGGCCGTTGGCAACCAGGCGATCCAGCAGTTCGCACTGGACCACCATCGCCACACCGGCCATTTCCCCGACGGGGTGTCCACCTGGCAGGCGAGCTGCCGCCAGTGTCCCGAGACTGTCGAACGCCTCGAAGAGAGCGCTGCCAAGCGGTGGGCAGAGACTCACGCCCGTCACACGCGTCATAGCGTGGCGATCGAACACGGCGAGGACGAACAGACGGTTGTGACTGCTCCTACAGAGTGAATCCGTCGTTCGGTCCCGATAACGGCTGGGAGTACAGCCGTCCGCCCCCTCGGCCGGGTTGTCACCCTGGGGAACGCTTTTTCGGGCGGCCCGCGAACTGACCGGGTATGGACGAGGACAGGGTGGCTTACGAACCGGTCAGCGTCAAGGACGTGCTGGCCGAGATGAAAGACACTGCCGAGTTGTTGATCGACCTGTCGTACTCGGCGGTGCTGCTGGGCAGCGACGACATCGCCGAGGAGGTGCTCGAACTGGAATCCCAGATGGAAGTGCTGCATCTGCAGGCGCGAATGAGCCTGCTGATGGCCGCGCGCAGCCCCGAAGACGCCGAATCACTTGCCCCCGTGCTCGGCGTGGTCGGGGCCGCCGAGAAGGTCAGCGACGCCGCGGGTGACATCGCGAAGGTCGTTCTGGAGGACATCGGCCTTCCGGAGGCGATGCGGGCCGCCCTGCCCGAGGCCGTCGAGGCCATCGAGCGCGCGACGGTCGATCCCGGCTCGGCCTACGCTGATCGAACACTGGGTGAGATCACGCTGGAGACGGAGACTGGCGTTCGCGTGATCGCGGTCCGCCGGGACGGTGAGTGGCTGCTCAACCCCGGTCCCGAGACGACCGTCAGAGCTGGGGACGTCGCGCTCCTCCGCGGTCCTCGTGAGGGGCTCACGGCAGTCTACGAGACCCTGACCGGCGCGGAGTACGTCCCGCCGGACCCCCCCGAACGGGACTCTTCCGACCTGGAGCGGGCGGTCGACTCGATCGTCCTGATGAAGAATATGAGCGAACTCGCGGTCGATCTGGCCTACGGGTCGGTCTTGTTCGACAGCAAACCCGTCGCCGAGGAGGTCCTGGAACTCGAAGCCGAGGTTGATGCACTGCAATCGCGCTTCGAAGCCTGGGTGCTCCGGGCGGCCAGCCGCGCCGACGATCCGGTTGACCTCCGGGGACTGGTCCAACTCGCGCGTTCGACGGAGGTCATCTCCGACGCCGCCCTGGAAATCAGCGAGGGCGTCCTCCGCGGGATCGGCACCCACCCCGTCGTCGCGGCGGCCGTCGAGGAAAGTGACGAGGTGATCGTCCGCGCGACTGTCGCTCCCGACAGTGACCTGGCGGGGCGCACTCTCGGCGAGGTCGCGGTCAAAACTGAGACGGGAATGCGCGTCATCGCGGTTCGACACCCTGACCGCGAGAGTCGTCGTACCGGCCGGGAGGGCGGCGACTGGGTCATCTCTCCGGGGGCGACGACCGCGATCGAGTCCGGTGACGTCCTTCTCGCGAAGGGGACTCGCACCGGAGCCGATCGACTGACTGCGCTCGTCGGCTGACTACTGTCCTGCGATTGCACGGAGGTCCCGGTGGGTCACAGCTCTTTCGTGAGCCTGCGCGCTTGGAGAGCCACCAGCACCATCGTGAGCAAGCCGCCAAGCGACAGCGCGAGCGACGCGCCCAATCCGAGATACCAGATCCACGACTCGCCTCCACCCGGCAGGACGACAAAGAGCACGTACGCCAGGACTGTCAGGGCGATTCCGAGTCCGAACCCGCGAATCGCGTGCTTGCGGACCTCGAGTGCTTCCAGAAAGCGCGCACGGCCGGACTCGGGACGATCACTCGACACGCCTGCTCGTTCGACTTCGGGCGACAAAACCGCACTGGTCGCGGCCGCCGACTCTCCAGGCGTGGGACGTGCGCCATTTTCCGGCCGGGATCGAACCGACTAAGACCGTCCGTCTGTCCCTATGTGATAATGACGAGTCTCGGCACGGCGAGCGCGGCCCCGGGAGAGATCGACACGGGGCGATTGTGGGTCGGTGAGACGCGCGACGGCACCGACATCGGACTGCCGGTAGCGGTCGTCAACGGCGCTGAGTCGGGGAAGACGATCTACGTGCAGGCCGCCAGCGACGGCGACGAACTCAACGGTGTCGGCGTCCTCCAGCGCTGGCTCCCACGGCTCGATCCTGCGGCTATTTCGGGAACGATCCTCGTCACCGGGATCGTCAACTACCACGCCTTCCAGGTTGCCGAGCACCGCAACCCGGTCGACGACACGAAGATGAACCGGGTGTACCCCGGCGACGCCGAGGGAACTTCGAGCGAGCGTATCGCTGCGGCGACTTTCGAGGCTGCCACCCGCGCCGACCTGGCCGTCGATCTCCATCAGGGTTCGACCAGCCGGATGATCAACGAGGTCCGGGTGCGGTGTGGTCGTCGCCACCGTCGCCACCAGTCGTGTCTCGAACTCGCGAAGGTGTTCAACTGCGGATACGTGCTCGATCAGAAAGGGCCGGACGGCCAACTCGCCCGTGCTGCTCCAGACGAAGGCGTCCCGACGATCGACCCCGAACTGGGTGGCGCTGTCGGTTGGGACCCCCAGAGTATCGAATACGGCCTCCAGGGGCTGTGGAACGTACTCGAATACTACGACTTCCTGCAGGGCGATGTCACCCTTTCGACGCAGACTCGGGCCAGTGGGTTCGATCAGTACGGAGCCCCTGCCGGTGGGCTCGTCGATTTCAAGTTCGAACTCGGCGACACCGTCGAACGCGGCGAGACGCTCTTTGCGATTACCGACGTGTTCGGACAGGTCAAAGAGACCGTCACGGCCGACTCGGAGGGACTCTTCTGGCGGACGCGCCGACTGCCCCAGGTCGCGACCGGCGAGTATGTCTGTTCGGTCGGGACCAACCTCGACTCGTATTAACCACGTGTGTCGATCGGCCGATCCCCAGAGACAAGCCGGACCACCACCAACGACACGGTCTGGGGTCAGTCGCGGCCGACGGTGTCGAAATGCCGGCTCTCGGTCTCACCGACGACGAGATGCACGCGATCGCCGATCTGAGCGGGACGTAGTCACTCACGGCCGTCGACGACCGACAGTCTCATTCACGCCCCACCACCTGTAGCAGGTATGACCGAGTACTTCGAAGTTCACCACCGCGACGGGGCCGCGCGTGTCGGTGAACTGCGCCTGTCCGAATCAGTGCGGACGCCGGCGATCGCCGACGACATCGTCGACGACGCCGGCAGTCAGTGGCCCGAGCGCCGTGAACTGCCCGAAGGCGACCCGAGTCAGGTAACGATCCTGCCCCATCGTGGATTTCCCAGCGGCACGCCCGAAGAGGTGCAGGAGGCGTTCACCCCCGAGTATCCCGAGGTCGAGTACCCCAACGGCGTCGTCGTCTCCCGGGAGACCGCGGCCGATTTCGGTTCGGACGTCTACGTCCTCTCGGGTGCACAGGGAATCGTCGGCCACGCCGAGGCGTTCGTCGAGACGATCGTTGCCGTCCGCGAGACGATTCCGGCCGACAGCGCGCTCTATCTGCCCGGCGTTGCGACGCCCGCCAACGTCGCCACGCTCGCCTACGCCGGCGTCGATCTCGTCGACACTGATCGTGCCCTGATCAAAGGAACCCAGGGCAAGTATCTCACCGGCGACGGTGAGGTCTTCTTCGAGGATCTCGAGGAGTTGCCCTGCTCGTGTCCGGCCTGCCAGCAGCCTGCCGAACAGGCGGACCGCGAGGACTGTATCGAGCACAACGTCAACGCCCTGCAGGCTGAACTGGCCCGCGTCCGCGAGCGGATCCGTGCCGGCCGGCTTCGGGATTACGTCGAGGGGCAGGCCCGCCACGACCAGTGGTTGACCGCTACTTTCCGACGCCTCGACCAGCAATACGCCTACCTCGAACAGCGGACGCCCATCGTTCGGGGGGGCGAGCTGACTGCCGCCAGCGACGACACGCTCCGGCGGGTCGAGATTCAGCGTTTCGCCGAGCGGGTCACCCAGCGCTATCGCAACCGCTTCGAGGCCCCGCTGGTGCTGGTGCCCTGTTCGGCGCGCAAACCTTACAGCGAGTCACGGAGTCACGGCCAGTTCCACGACGCCATCCAGTTCCGCGGCCACACCGTCTCAATGACGTCGCCGATCGGCGTCGTGCCACAGGAACTGGAGTTGACCTACCCCGCCCAGCACTACGACTCGGTCGTGACCGGCCACTGGAGCGCGACCGAGATCGAGTTCGTCGCCGACGTGCTGGAGGCCTACCTCGACCGCAACGACTACCCGAGATATATCGCCCATCTGCCCGAGGATTACGTGCCGATCATCGAGCGCGTCGAGGACCGCCTGGGGATCGACTTCGAGTACACCGTCGCCGAGCATCCGACCGATACCGAGTCGCTGTCGAACCTCGCGAGCACGCTCTCGGGCGAGCCGAAATATCGCAAGCGCGAGCGCCAGCACAACACGCTCAGGGCGATCGCCGACTACCAGTTCGGCGAGGGCGCGGGCGAGGAACTGTTCGACGAGTTGCACATCGAGAGCCGCTATCCCAAGCTTCGCGCACACGACGCCGGCGGCGAGCAACTGGCGGCGCTGGTGCCCAACTACGGGACCCTGTCGCTGACACTGGCGGGGGCGAAACGCTGGCTCGACAGTGATGTCCCGACCAAGCGCGCCGAGATCGACGCGTTCGTCCCGCAAGGGAGCGTTCTCGCGCCGGGGATCGTCGACGCCGACGACGACATCCGGCCCGGCGACGAAGTGGTCTTCGAGGGACCGAAGGCTGTCTCGGTCGGTCGCGCGGAGATGTCCGGCCCGGAGATGGTCGAGAGCACCCGCGGGATCGCCAGCGAAGTCAGACACACCGAAAAGCGGTGAAGATCGCCCGTGGACTCGAATCGCTCCCGACGACTCGCGCTCGTTGCGGCCGTCGCTCTCGTGATCCTCGCGTCGGCGCTCGTCCCGACCGGTGACGCCGTCGCCCGGACCGGTCCGTTCGGTCTTGGGCTGGACCTGTGGCTGCACGCGCTGGCCTATGTTGGGCTAGAAACAGCGGTGCTCGTGGCGATTGTCGGAGACTGGGAGTCGTCGCAGCCGACGAGGGTGCTGTCGGCTCCTGCGACCCTCCCAGTCGTCACGGCCTACGGCCTGTTCATCGAAGGCCTCCAGTTGCTGGTGCCGTACCGGCACGCGAGCGTCGTGGACGCGACCGCAAACGCTCTCGGCGCAACGGTCGCGTTCGCGTGCTGGCTGGCGTACGCTCGGTTCCGATGAGCGTCGCGACCGAACGCAGGGGATTTACGACCGCACCGGCTACGTCACGGCAATGAGTAAGCCGAGCCCCGAGGTCTACGAGCAGGGCAAGGGGATGGACGCCCACAATCAGGTGATGCGGGAGATCCGCGGGCGCAAGGACAAGACCTACGACCCGACCGAGCCGACGCGGGTCTGGCTCGACGAGGACAACACGCCCGACGGAGTCTACCAGAGCCTGACGATCATTCTCAACACGGGCGGCTGTCGATGGGCCCGTGCTGGCGGCTGTACGATGTGTGGTTACGTCGCCGAGAGCGTCGAAGGCGGCACGGTCGCCCACGAAGACTTGATGACGCAAGTTCAGGCCTGTCTCGATCACGAACAGGAGAACATCGGTGAGCGAAGCTCACCGGGCAGTCGGACGCAGTCCGACGACGCAGACGACAAAGCCGGCCTGATCAAGATCTACACGTCCGGATCGTTTCTCGACGAGCGGGAAGTCCCGGCCGAGACTCGACAGGCTATCGCCGAGACCTTCAGCGATCGCGAGCGGATCGTCGTCGAGAGCCTGCCCGACTTCGTCGATCGATCGAAAATCGCCGACTTCACCGATCAGGGCCTGTCGACGGACGTCGCCGTCGGCCTGGAGACTGCTACAGATCGTGTCCGACACGACTGCGTGAACAAGTACTTCGATTTCGCCGATTTCGAGGCCGCCTGTGCGGAAGCCCGGGCCGCCGACGCCGAGACCGACGCTGTCGACGTGGGCGTCAAGGCCTATCTCCTGATGAAGCCGCCGTTTCTCAGCGAGTCGGAAGCCATCGCGGATATGAAATCCTCGGTCCGGCGCTGTGCGAGCGTCGAGGGGTGTCACACCGTCTCGATGAATCCGACCAACGTCCAGAAGTACACCGAAGTCGAGCAACTGTACTTCGATGACGGCTACCGGCCGCCGTGGCTCTGGAGTGTCGCCGAGGTACTCGAAGCGACGGCGACGGAAGACGTCATCGTCGTCTCCGATCCGGTCGGGCACGGCTCCGACCGCGGCGCGCACAACTGCGGTGAGTGTGACGACCGTGTCCAGACGGCGATCAAGGACTTCAACCTCCGACAGGACCCGTCGGTCTTCGAGCAGGTCTCCTGTACGTGTGAACTGACCTGGGAGACCGTCGTCGAACGCGAGACCGGGTATAACCTCCCGCTCGCACGGTAATCGCCGTCTGTCGCGCTCTATCGCCGCTATTTCCCGACGAGCGTCTCGACGAGCGTCTCCAGACTGTAGCTCTCGATCCCGCGGGTGAACTCCCGGTCGGTCGATATCACGTACGTCGAATTGGTTCGATTGACCTCCTCGATCATCTCGAAATCTCTGATGAGTCGTTCGACTTCGTCGCTGCCCGGGAGTCTCGCGATGGCGATAAAGTCCGTCTCCCCCATTGTCGAGAAGATCTGTGTCACGCCTTCGACCTCCCGCAGCTTTTCGAGGACGTCGTTGTGATCGTCGCTGTAATCCGAGAGCACCTCCACGAGGACAGTGACGTCAAGCCCCAACTCCGAGAGGTCGAGATCATAGAGGTCGTTCTCGATGATTCCTTCCTCCCAGAGGTTTCCCAGTCGGTAGTGGATCGTTGAGACCGGGATCCCGGTCTCCTCGTGTAACTCGTCCGGGCTCCCTGTCCCCAGATCGGCGATCGCCTTGAGGATGCGGATATCGCGCTCGTCCATCGCCCGAGCGTTCGACGTACTCCCCTATCAACGTCGGGGTACACTCATTTCGAATCTCTTTCGAATTCGGGGCATATATTGGAGGAAGGTCTAATATAGATAAATTACTGTGGATGGAGTCCCCTTCAGGGCTGATCTCTTGAAGAAAGATTTAACTAACTACGGTGGGGATTGTTGAAACGAATCTATGATATCGCAGAGAAGTTGGATCCCTGTCCCAATGACAGGGCTGCTGTTCGTGTTGCTTTCGCTACTCTGGGGCGGCTCGTTCGTTGCGATCGATATCGGGCTTCGCGATCTTCCACCGGTGTTGTTCGCGGCGATGCGCTACGATGTCGCGGGTGTACTCGTCCTCGGGTATGCGGCGCTCCGGACGGATCGGTGGCGGCCGCGCTCGCGACGGGAGTGGACGTTGGTGGCGTTTCTCGGGTTGTTTATGTTCGGTGCGTACAACGCCCTCATCTACATCGGAATCGACTACATCTCCGGGGCCGTCGCGTCGATCGTTATCAGCCTCGGGCCGGTCTTGACTGCCGGCTTTGCGACCTCCCTCGGGATTGAGGCGCCGCCAAACCGGATCGGTGCGCTCGGCTTCCTTGCTGCAATCGCGGGTGTCGTGCTCGTGGCCGATCCCAGTCCCAATGCCCTGCTGGATACGAACACGATCGGCGTCGGCATTGTCTTGCTCGGCTCGATCAGTTTCGCGTTCGGGACTGTCGCGTCCCGGCCGATCGACGTCGATCTCCCGCTGCCGACCGTCCAAGCGTGGTCGATGCTCGTCGGGGCCGCCTTTCTCCATCTGGCGAGCCCGATTCGCGGCGAGACGCTGTCGGCCGCATCAGTGACACCGTCGACGATCGCTGCACTCGTCTATCTGGGCGTGATCTCCGGAGCCGTCGCGTACGCGCTGTACTTCCAACTGCTTGACCAACTCGGCCCCAGCGAGATCAATCTCGTCGGCTACGCCGAACCTGTCGTGGCCAACGGGTTGTCCTGGCTTGTGTTGGGCCAGACGATTGCCCTTTCGACACTCGGCGGGTTCGCCGCGATCTTTACCGGCTTCGCGCTCCTCAAGCGGAAAGCACTGCTTGATGCGGTTCCGACGTTCCGTCAGCGCTAGTTCGGTCTGCTCCGGGCTGGCTACTCCGCCATCTATCAGGCTGGCCGACCGGTACAACTGACTACTTATCTTGGTGGCTCCGTCGTGTCTCGCACTTTCACTTTCACTCCGGTAGGCGGAGGTTCATACTCGAAGAGTCACTACCTACTACTACGGGGCCCGGATCACTGTCACACGCTCCATGGCCCCGCTCCCCTTTGTACCGTCTACGGACACTACAGCTCATAGCGATGGCTGTCGCTTTTGATAGTCAGCCGTCGGATGGGTGCCGGAGCGAACGCCCGACCTCACAACGGCCCGTCCGACACGACCCGTTCCACTCTTCATACAGTAAGGGAATCCCACCCTAACGAATCCGTGACTATCTCGCCGTATTGGGATTGGCTACCCACGCCACTCACCCGGATCTGCTAACTGACTGTGACTTCCCACACACTCAACATCTGTCGTCCCAATCACGTAGAAATATCGACAAGCAGCCCTAGTCCGCCCGAAAGCCTTCGAGAACGCCCTGCCCGTCAGTACTGCCGATGTCGGGCAGCGTCGACCGCTCGGGGTGGGGCATCAACACGGCGACGTGATCGCCGGCCGCGCCCGTCACGCCCGCGACGCTGTGTTTCGAACCGTTGGGATTTGCCTCCGGCGTGACGGTCCCGTCGGCCTCGCAGTACCGAAAGAGCACGCGACCGTCGTCTTCGAGCGCCTCCAGTCGGTCGTCTTCGATCTCGAATCGGCCCTCGCCGTGTGCGATCGGGAGTTCGAGAACCTCGCCGTCCTCGAACTGGCGCGTCCAGGGTGTGTCGGCGTTTTCGACGCGGACGTGAACGTGCTCACACTGGAAGCGTGCGCTCTCGTTGGTCGTGAACGCACCGGGCGTCAATGACGACTCACAGCCGACCTGTGCGCCGTTGCAGATCCCCAGTACTGGTGTCCCGGCTTCGGCTGCCTCCCGGACCTCCTCCATAATCGGGGAATGGGCGGCCATTGCACCGGCCCGCAAATAGTCACCATACGAGAACCCGCCCGGCAGCACGACGCCGTCCGTGTGTTCGGGCAGGCTATCCTCGTGCCAGACGAGTTCGGCGTCGATGCGTAGCGATTCCAGTGCCTGGACCGTGTCCCGGTCGCAGTTACTCCCGCCGAACTGGATGACGGCGACGGTCACAGCGACCACCCCTCACGAGCACAGCGCACTGGTGTCGGTGTAGCAACCGTCATCGTTCCGTGACGTCGACCTCATAGTCGTGGATGGTCGGGTTCGCAAGCAGTCGCTCGGCCATCTCGTCGGCGCGATCGGCGGCCGCGTCAGCCGACTCGGCACCCAGATCGATCTCGAATCGATCGGCCGACCGAAGGTCCGCCAACTCGAATCCGAGTCGCTCAAGTGCCTGCTGGGTCGTCTCGGCCTCGGGATCGAGCACCCCACCTTTGAGCCGCACTGTCACTGTCGCGGTGTAGCCAGTCATTACTGGATCGGCCGTGACGCCGGGAGAAAACGCTTGTGGATCGCCGCTACTCCTCGTCGATATCGACCACGAGCACCGGTATCTCCGCCTGCTTGACCACGCGTTCGGTGACACTCCCCAGCGTTGCGACTCGGTCACGTCCCGTCCGGCCGTGGGTCCCCATCACGATCAGGTCGATTGGTTCCTCACCGGCGTAGTTCAGGACTGACTTGTACGGGATCCCGCGTCGTCGCTCAGTCACCGTCTCCACTCCACGCTCCTCGATGCGGGTGACGGCGTCGTCGATCGCGTGGTCGCCCTCCTCTTTGAGGGACTTGATAACCTCGTCTTTGGTGTCTTTCGACGCTGCCCGGTAGAGTCGCTCGTCGATCACATACAGGACGTGAACTGTCGCGTCGTTGTCCCGGGCGATCGAGCTCGCGTGATCGATCGATTCGGTAGTCCCATCACTCCCGTCGGTCGGCACGAGGATGTGATCGTACATCACCCGTCTGTTCGGCCGCCCCCGACATAGTTGTATGTGCACATATCACTGGGGTCTCTGCGTCACTGCCCAGTCTCTTCTTGTTTGAGGTCCTCCAGTTCCGCGTCGACTTCCGACTGGTCGATCTCCGCATCGACGTCGATATCTTCGATTTCGTCCGTATCGAGGTCAGTTGCGCCCGAATCAGTCGCCCCGTTTGCCGAGTCGGACGCTGCCTCGTCGGTGGTGTCCGCTTCCGTCTCGCCCATCTCGGATTTGATCGTCTCGAGTTCCGAATCGACCGCGCTGTCGGTCCCCAACTGCTCCAGTTCCCGGTCGACCTGATCTTTATCCGAGATGACGTCGTCGAACGCGCCGGTCTCTTGAAGCTCGTCCATCGCCTGTGCCCGGGCTTCCATATCCTCCGTGCGCTCTTCGGCGCGTTCGATCGCTCGGCCGACGTCCTCGAACTCGTCGCCAGCACCGGTCATCGCCTCGCTGACTTTCGAGGAGGCCTCGGCCGCTTCGTAGCGGGCCTTCATCGTCTCCTTTTTCGTTCGGAACTCCTCGATTCGGCTCTGCAGCGTGTTTTTCTGCTCGACGAGTCGATCCTGCTGTTGCTGGAGGTCACTGATCTGACTCTCGAGTTGCTCGATCTGGCTCATCTTCTGTTTTTTCTTCTCGAGCGCCTTGCGGGCCAGGTCTTCCCGGTCCTGTCTGACCGCCTCACGAGCCTGGTCGTTGTGTTTCTCGACGTTTTCTTCGAGACGGCGCTTTTGGATCTCGAGGCGCTTCTTTTGAGTGGTCAAGTCCGCGATTCCCTGCTTGACGTCTTGGAGCTGATCGCGGAGTTGCTCGTAGGAGTAATCCAGCGTCTCGGCCGGGTCTTCAGCCCGATTGAGGAGACTGTTGAGCTTTGACCGAACGACGTATGACGCGCGCGAGATAATTCCCATACCCGTCGTTTGGGTGTGGGCACCCTTAAATCTCTTACACGTCTACCCGAGTTCCGCGTTGCCAAACCGCCAGTAGCCAAGCGCCAGCGGGACGACCACCCAGGCGGCCAGAATGACCAGCATAAACCATCCCTGGATGTAGAACGGGTCACCAGCTGCGTTCGCCGTTCCGACGGTTTCGAGGAATCGGTCAGACATAAACAGCTTCGTCGAGTTCAGATACGCGCCAGTCGGACTGATACTGAAGACCAGCTCCAGGAGATTCTCGTAGTTGGCAGGGTCCCGGCCGAGCTCGTTGAGCAGGAACTCGAGCATCTGGGTCGGGCTGACCGGCAGGAAGTTCCAGACAATATTGAACAGGAAGAAAAAGCCAATCCCGCCGGCCATCGCACGCGATCGCGTAGCTGTCGCCGCTGAGATGGCGACTGCGACGCTCACGTACGCCAGCGCGTACAACAGCGTCACCGCGATGAATATAGCGTAATCGCCGTACTCGAAGCTCATATCAGGGACGAGTATCTGGGCAGCCACTGTCCCAATCACGAACGAGACCACCAGCCCTACGAGCACTACGCCACCCCGGGCCAGCAACTTCCCGAAGATGACCGACGATCGATCGACCGGCGCACCCAGTGTGAACTTGATCCGTCCCGACTCTCGCTCGCCGGCGATGGAGAGATATGCGGCCACAAGTGCGATCAGCGGGACGACCAATGCCCCACCCAGTCCCAGTAGCGACCACATCACCGCATAGAAATCCGGCTCGCTGCTGGTGCTTTGCCCCCAGAAGAAAAGTAACATAAACGCCGTGTACAGTGCGACCGGCGCCCAGACGAGTTTCGCCCGACGAACGTCCAGAAAGTCACGCTTGGCGATGGCGAGGGTACTCATACTGTCACCTCCGGCGCTTCGGTCGCGGTCTCCTCGTGTGACTCGGTCTTGGGGTTGTGTCCCGTGTACCGCTGGAACAACTCCTCTAGCGACGTGTCTTCCGCGATGATATCCGTCACTGTCGTCCTGTCGTCGACGCATCTGACGACGTCGACTTTCGCCGCCGGCGTCGAACAGATAGCCTGGATCGTCCCGTCTGAGACGGCCATCTCTCGCACGCCTTCGACAGATTGCAAGTCGAGATCGTTCGGGACCGACGTGACGTCGAGTTCGATACTCGTCGTCCCACCGTTTTCATCACGGAGGTTCTCGATCGTGTCTTCGATCATCAACTCGCCCGCGTTAAGGATTGCAACCCGGTCACAGACTGCTTCGACCTCGCTGAGGATATGACTCGAGAAAAAGACCGTCGTTCCGGACTCGGCTTGCTCGCGGATCAGCTCGCGCATCTCGCGCATTCCGGTCGGATCAAGACCCGACGATGGCTCGTCGAGGAGCAACAGGTCCGGGTCGCCGACGAGCGCCATCCCGAGCGCCAACCGTTGTTGCATCCCCTTCGAGAAGCCGCCCGCTTTCCGGTCGGCTGCGTCCGCAATGCCGACAGTCTCTAGAAGACCATCGGTATCCGCGGAGACATCCTTCGTATCGGCCATCCACTGGATGTGTTCGCGCGCCGTGAGTCGATCGAACACCTCCGCCCCCTCCGGCAACACCCCAGTCCGGGCACGTATCGCCTTCGACTCGGTCCGCACGTCGTGGCCTAACACCTCGGCGTGACCGGCCGTGGGCTCGATAAAATCCAACAGGATATTGATCGTAGTCGACTTGCCAGCCCCGTTCGGCCCGAGAAACCCGAATACTTCGCCGTCCTCAACTGTCAGGTCAAGCCCATCCAGCGCCAGGATCGCGCCATCTCCCGACCCGTACTGCTTCGTTAGTTCGTCTGTCCGTATTGCAGCCATCCGATCGGATTGTGACACGAGTCCCGGATATGTTTTTATATACCAGATGGTATGTACTGTCATATCACGTCCAGGTAGTTAATACGGTCTGTCGCAGTATGTCGAATATGGCTGACCGAATCGTCGTTCCGGGTTCCCGCGACGTTCGGGCCATTCTGGACGGCCCGGACGCCGCCCGAGCGCTCGTCGTGGCGTGCCCACCGCACCCTCAGATGGGGGGCTCGCGGACGGACAGCCGGCTTGTCGCCGTCGCCGACGCCCTCGCAGCACACTCAATCGCGACGCTGCGGTTCGATTACGGACCCTGGGACGAGGGGCGCGGGGAAGTGAGCGACGCCGTGAGCGCCTGTCAGTGGGCGCGCGAACGCTACGACCGTGTTGGGTTGTTCGGCTACAGCTTCGGTGGCGGGGTCGCGACCCTCGCTGCCAGCGAGGCGCTTCCGGACGCCCTTTCAGTGGTCGCTCCCGTCTCGACGCTCGGTGATCGTGACGTCGCATCCGCAATGGCCGACTACAGTGGTCCAGTTCAGGTTCTCTACGGCGAGCGCGACGACACGGTCGACTCTCAGTCGGTAGTTGTGGCTGCACGCGAACACGGGGCGACTGTTCGGGCGATCAGCGGCGATCACTTCTTCGTTGGTCAGCGCGACCGCGTCGGCGAGTCGGTCGGGACGTGGCTGGCCACGACGCTTTAGAGTCCCTCTCGAACTGCTTCGATGATCTGTCTGTGGACCGTTTCGGGTGGTTGTTCGGCGTCGATCCGGACGAACCGGTCGGGTTCGCCCTCGATCAATCGCTCGTAGTTGTCCGCGACTGCCGAGAGATACTCCGCCTGCTCGAACTTGTTGGTCGCACCTGCTCGTTCGGCGCCGACGGCCGGCGGGACATCCAGATAGACCGTCAGATCGGGCTGACGCGTCCAGGGCTCGTGGACCTCGCGGACGAATCTGAGTGCGTCGTCGAGATTGGGATGGTCGGCGAGCGTCGCCCCTTGATACGCGTACCGAGAGTCCGAGTAGCGATCGGCAATCACTACGTCGCCCCGGTCAAGCGCGGGCCTGACGACGCGTGAGAGGTGATCGGCGTGATCGGCCGTGTACAGAAACAGCTCTGCCAGCGGGTCTGCGTCGTCGTCCCCGATCGATCGGGCGACAGCCTCCCCGTACCACGATTCGGTTGGCTCACGCGTGAACGTCGTTTTGACGCCCAACTCGGCTTCCTTGAGCGCTCTCCAGGCGCTCGTTTTACCGCTGCCGTCGATCCCTTCCAGCGTGATGAGCATATCCGGACCTCGCGGCGCTGGCCCGTAAACACCGCGCTTGGTCCCGACGCGAGCGGACGTAACCTTGGAAGGTTTCGATGCGCGGACGATCCGACCGATTGCGCCTTGGATTTATCACTGATCCGACCTTGTATGTCTGTATGCGCGTCCTCGTAACTGGCGGTGACGGTTTCGTCGGCCGTCACCTGTGTGCCGAACTGACCGACCGCGGCCACGACGTGGTGAGCCTCTCCCGAGACCCTGACCCGTCTGTACTGCCCGACACTGTCGAGACGGTCGTCGGCGACGTGACCGACCCCGACTCGATTGCCGACGCCTTCGAGGGGGTTGATACCGTCGTTAACCTCGTGGCGCTGTCGCCGCTTTTCACGCCGAGCGGTGGCGACGAGATGCACGAGCGAGTCCACCTCGGCGGCACTGAGAACGTCGTTGCGGCCGCCGAGGCGGCCGGTGTCGATCGCATTGTCCAGTTGAGTGCCCTCGGAGCCGACCCCGATGGACCGACACACTACATCCGCGCGAAAGGACGCGCCGAGCAAGTCGTCCGGGAGTCCGAGCTCGCTGGCGTGATCGTCCGGCCGTCGGTCATCTTCGGTGAGGGCGGGGAGTTCGTGGATTTCACCAAGCGCCTGAAGAAACTGTTCGCCCCCGGTCTGCCGGTGTATCCCCTGCCTGGCGGCGGGACCCAGACGCGGTTCCAGCCGATCTGGATCGGCGACTTGGCGCCGATGCTCGCCGACGCAGTCCTGAAAGAGTCTCACGCGGGCGAGACCTACGAACTCGGTGGTCCGGAGGTTCTGACCCTCCGAGAAATCACGGAACTGGTCTACGAGAGTGAAGACCGGTCAATAAAGATTGTCGGCTTGCCGATGGGGCTGGCCGGTATCGGACTCAAGACGCTGGGCCCTGTCCCCGGGTTCCCGATGGGAGCCGACCAATACCGATCATTGCAGTTCGATAATACGACCACCGACAACGATATCGGGGCGTTCGACGCTTCAACTGACTCGCTGACGACCCTCGCGGCATATCTCGGTGTTGCGTGATCCTCTGTCTGTGGTGATCGGGACAAACATCGACCGGTTGTGTGTTATTTCCAGGCACATATTGTTATTAGGAATGATAGTCGGGCACAAGGCTTTTAGTCGTTATACGTCACTGTCCACGTCAAGAACCAGCTATGAAGCTCGCTATGATCGGCTTCGGGCAGGCCGGCGGGAAAATCGTCGATAAGTTCCTGGAATACGACGATCGGACTGGGAGCGGAATTGTCCGGTCGGCCGTGGCAGTTAATACGGCGAAGGCAGACCTGCTCGGACTCGAACGCGTCCCGGAGGAGAACCGGGTACTCATCGGCCAGACCCGCGTGAAGGGTCACGGTGTCGGTGCTGACAACGAACTCGGCGCGGAGATCGCCGAGGAAGACATCGACGAGGTCCAAAGTGTCATCGACAACATCCCGGTCCACGAAATCGATGCGTTTCTGATCATCGCCGGACTGGGTGGCGGGACCGGCTCGGGCGGTTCGCCGGTGCTCGCAAAACACCTCAAGCGGATCTACACCGAGCCGGTGTACGGTCTCGGTATTCTCCCCTCTAGCGATGAGGGCGGCATCTACACCCTCAACGCCGCACGGTCGTTCCAGACGTTCGTCCGCGAGGTGGACAACCTGCTGGTGTTCGACAACGACGCCTGGCGCAAGACCGGCGAGTCGATGGAGGCCGGGTACGAGGAGATCAACGACGAGATCGTCAAACGATTCGGCATCCTCTTCGGTGCTGGGGAAGTCACCGGCAACAGCGAGATCGCAGAGAGCGTCGTCGACTCCAGTGAGATTGTCAATACGCTCGCCTCGAGTGGCGTCTCGACGGTCGGATATGCTGCCGAACAGGTCACAAGAGAATCAAGTGGCGGGCTGCTCTCGCGGTTGAAAGGTGATGAGACAAACGATGAAATGGACGCCGCCAACACTACTAACCGGATCACGTCGCTGGTCCGGAAAGCCGCTCTCGGGCGGTTAACCTTACCCTGCGAGATCGACGGGGCCGAGCGCGCGCTGTTGGTACTGTCGGGCCCGCCGACCCAACTCAATCGGAAGGGGATCGAGCGCGGCCGCAAGTGGCTCGAAGAGCAGACCGGCAGTATGGAAGTCCGAGGCGGTGACTACCCGGTCTCCGACTCCTCGTATGTGGCCAGCGTCATCCTGCTGTCGGGCGTGCATAACGTCCCCCGGATCAAGGAACTCCAGCAGGTGGCCATCGAGGCCCAGGAGAACATCGACGAGATCCGCGCGGAAAGCGAAGAAAACTTAGAGCAGTTGGTCGAAGATGACGAAGATGAACTCGATCCCCTCTTCTAAGGGCACGGCGCTGTTGGTAACGCTGTTGATTGCGATGGCGGCAGTCGGGACTGCTGCTGCGGTCTCCGTCGAGGACACGTCAGCCCCTGAGGAAGCGCAGGCCGGCCAAGAAGTGACTGTCGAAGTCACGCTCACGGATCTGTATAAGCCGGACGGCAACTGGACGCTGCACGGAACGACCCAACTTGAGAATGTCTCGCGCTTAGAAATAATCAAAACCCCACTTAGCGGCACGCCAGAGCGGGAAAACTACCCTGGCGAGACGGACTTTGAAGTCAACATCTCCGCACACAACAACTTCGAGTCGATCACCATCACGATCGTCGGTGACGCTCCTGAAGCCACTGACTTTTCTTATAACTCCCCGCAGACGTTCAACGGTGTGACGTTGACGAAACGTCTCGAAGGCAGCGAGACCAAGATCGAAACCATCGATATCCACCATTACACCGCCGACAGTCGCGAGGCCCGAAACGCGATCGAAAGTGCGGAGGCTGCTGTTAACGGCACCGACAGCGCTGACGCGGAGTCGGACCTGCAGAACGCGATCGACTGGTACAACGAAGGCGAGTTCGATAAAGCGATTAGCAACGCCGAAAGCGCCGAAGAGGCCGCTAACGACGCGCAGGGATCGAGCGACTCGCCGGTAATTCTCTACGGGATCGGTGCCATCGTCGTCCTGGCGCTGATCGGCGGCGGTGCCTACTACTACCGCAGCCAACAGCAGGACAGCTACGACAAACTCCGGTAATGGACGTTCTCGTCCCGTTTGACGCCCGCGACCCCAAAACCCGCCTTGCTCCCGTTCTCGATGCCGAGGAGCGCAGCGAGTTCGCTCGCGTGATGCTGACTGACGTCTGCTCGGCCATCGCTGGGACTGGCCGTGAGCCGACGGTGCTTTCGACGGCTGACATCGAGAGTCGCTGGCCCGTCGTGGTCGACGATCGATCGTTGAGCGACGCCGTCAACGGTGTCATCGCGGACAGCGATCAGTCGGTAGCGATCGTTATGGGTGACCTCGCGCTGGCGACACCCGGATCGTTAGAACGTGTCTTTGCGGCCGACGGCGCAGTCGTCTTCGTGCCGGGACGAGGTGGCGGGACGAACGTCATCCACACCCGCCGCTCCGATTTCCGGGTCGACTATCACGGGGTCTCGATACGCGATCATCGCAAGCAGGCGGCTACGATTGGCGTTGAGCCGACGACTGTTGACTCCTTTCGGCTCTCGACGGATGTCGACGAACCGAGCGACCTCGCGGAAGTCCTGTTACACAGCGACCGCGCGGCAGCCACCTGGCTCCGTGAGCACGACATCACGACTGTCGTCGCCGACGGACGTGTCACGATTGACCGAAAGCCGTAGCGGGATCACACTGGGTTGCCAGCAGTACCCGTGACTACGGGATGGTCGATTTTCTGACGAGTCACACATAGAAGCATATATGCGCCCTGAGACGAGACCGACGACTGAACCGTATGGTGTCGATCCCGATTCGCGATCGGCTCCGCAGCCTGGTCGCAGCTGACCGCCTCCTGCAGTTCGTCGCGGTCGGCACGATCGGTGCGAGCGTCGATATGTCCCTGCTCGTTTTCTTTCACAGTGTCGGGAATCTGTCGCTGGTGGTCTCGAAACTTGCCGGAGCGGAGATCTCGTATGTCGTGATGTTCGTCATCAACGAGCGCTGGACGTTCTCGTCGTTCGGTGATACCTCGCTTCGCGCACGCCTCCGGCGCTTTGGCACCTCAAATACTGTGCGTCTCGGCGGCCTCGCGACCGCAACGACCATTTTGATCGTTCTCACGAGCACCCTCGGACTCTGGTATCCGCTGGCCAACGCTCTCGGTATCGGCGTCGGCTTTTTCGTCAATTACACCTTCGAGAGCCTGCTTACCTGGCGTGTCCATCGGAACTAACGTGCTCCTGAGTCGTCGTCGAACGGAACGATCTTTCACGGACTGACTCTAACACCCGCCACTCGATGAACCCACTTCGGTCGTTCCAGCGCTCGGTCGCGTCGCTCCGCGGTGAGGGCCGCGGGCGGATACTGCTCGCGGTGGCGTCAGGCTGGGGGCTGCTGGTCGGGACGCGGATGGCCTATCCTGTGCTCTTGCCATACATCCAGGACACCTATGGACTTTCGCTCTCGGTCGCGGGACTGTTGGTGACGATCCTCTGGCTCGGTTCAGCGCTCGGACAACTCCCCGGTGGCATCCTTGCCGACCGCTACAGTGAGCGCCGCATTATGACCGCTGGACTGGTTGTCGTCGCGGTCGCGCTGTCGTTTGTCGCCTCGACGACCAGCCGGGTCGTCCTCTTTCTTGCAACGGGGCTTGTCGGCGTCGGTCTCTCGCTGTACCCGATCGCTCGCATCACTGTCCTGACAGAGATATATCCGGACGCGGTCGGACGCGCGCTGGGCGTGACGATGGCGACTGGTGATGTCGGCCAGACGGTTCTCCCGCCGGCGGTCGGGTTCGTCGCCGCTGCTGTCGCCTGGCAACTCGGGCTCGGACTCCTCGTACCGGCTCTGCTCGTCCTGGCTGGACTTGTCTGGGCCGTCGTCCCCGACGGCGTTGTCGCCACACAGGACACTGAACTGTCACTGGAGTTGGCCAGAGACGTCTTTGTGGCGCTGCGGACGAAAACGATGGCGCTTGTCACTGTCGTGCTCTTTCTGTACATTCTGGTCTGGCAGTCGTTCACCGGCTTTTACCCGACCTATCTCGCCGAGACAAAGGGGCTCTCGGAGCCACTCGCTGGATCGATCTTCGCGTTGTTTTTCGGCTTTGGGGTCGTCGTGAAGCCCCTTGCCGGCTCTGCTTACGATCGGATCGGTATGCGGGGGTCGCTTCTGGCCGTGCTCGTCGGGCCGGTGTTCGGGCTGGCCGCGCTGCCGTTCGTCGCGGGCTTTTGGCCGATTGTGGCGCTCACAGCCGTCATTTCGACGATGCTCGGCTCGGGCGCTATCACACAGTCGTATCTCTCGGACGCGATCCCGGCCGACGTCCGCGGGACCGGCCTCGGTGTCGTGCGGACGACCGCGGCCTCGCTCGGTGCGCTCGGTCCTGTCGCGTTCGGCTCGATCGCCGACCGTGGCCCCTTTGCGGTCTCACTGCCGGATATCGTCTCCACCGGCACGGACGCGCTCGTGTTGTCGGGGTTCGACCTCGGGTATCTCGTCTTCGCGGGGGTGATGGCGCTTATCATCGTTCTCACGAGCTTGATGCCTGATTCGGCGTAAGCTCGCGGGGATGTCCGATTCGGGCGCTGGCCGAAGGCCACCCTTTTGGCTCTCTCAGTCTAACGCTCACCTGTGTTTCCGGGAGCGGACGAATACGATGTCGACATCACGATCGACGAAGCGGCCGTCGAGCAGTTGCTGACAGTGACGCCCGCGGACGTTGAACCCGCCCAGCAGCTGACGTTCGCCAGGAACGTCTTCGTTCCCCTGACGACGGCCTGTCGGTACACCTGTACGTACTGTACCTACTACGACCCGCCCGGACAGGCGTCGCTGCTTTCGCCTGCGGAGATCCGTGACATCTGTCAAACTGGCGCCGAGCGGGGGTGTACGGAAGCGCTGTTCACTTTCGGTGACGACCCCGACGCCCGATACACCGATATTCACAAGCAGCTAGCCGAGTGGGGGCACGACTCTATCCACGAGTACCTGCGTGAGGCCTGCGAAATCGCCCTGGAGGAGGGGTTGCTTCCACACGCTAACCCCGGTGATCAGACTCGCGAGCAGATGGCAACGGTCGCGGACGTCAACGCGTCGATGGGCGTGATGCTGGAGACGACCGCCGACGTACCGGCCCACGGCGGCCCGCGGGCGAAATCGCCCGGCCAGCGTCTGGCGACCATTCGGACGGCCGGCGAGTTGGGTGTGCCCTTCACGACCGGCATTCTCGTCGGGATCGGTGAGGACTGGCGCGACCGCGCCGAGAGCCTACTCTCCATCCGAGCGCTTCACGAGCGGTACGGACACATCCAGGAAGTGATCGTCCAACCGGTCGTCGAGAACGAACGGTGGGACGGCGCCACGCCCGATCTGGCGACGATGCGACGGGCGACCGCAATGGCCCGGGCCGCGCTGCCGGAGGCGGTCAGCATTCAGTCGCCGCCGAATCTCGCGCCCGTCAGCGAACTGCTTGACTGTGGGATCGACGACCTGGGTGGCGTCTCGCCGGTGACCGACGACCACATCAACCCGGATCACGCCTGGCCGGCCGTCCAGGAGTTACGTTCGATCGCCTCGGAGGCGGGCGTCCCACTTGTCGAGCGACTCCCGGTGTACGAACGCTACTATCGTGAGGGATGGTGTCCGGACCGCATCGAGGACGCAATCGACGCAGACACCGATGCAGGCAAGCGGTTCCGTGCGGTGCTAGACGATTCCTGACGTGCCTGCGTCTCAGAGCAGTGGTGTTCCGTCGGCGTTCGGGCCGAGTGTCGGTCCGTGGGGTGGCTCGCCGTCGATCCGACGACGCGTCCGGTAGTCCGTCGAACGCTCGACTGGGATTCGGCCGATCGATTCGATCAACTCGACGTACTGATCGAACGAGCGATACTCACCGAACCCGCCGCCCGCTCGCTTGGTAATCTCTTCGGAGAGGATCGTCCCCATAAAGTCGTCTGCGCCGGCACTGAGCATCTTCAGGCCTTGCTCGTCGCCGTATTTGACCCACGAAGCCTGGATATGATCAATATTGTCGAGGAACAATCGAGAGACGGCGATCAGTAACTCGTCTTCCTGGACGGTCGGTCCGCCGTCGACCATCCCGTAGTCGTACAGCGGCGTGTTCTGATGGATAAACGATAGTGGTACGAACTCCGTGATCGCGCCCGTCCGGTCCTGTAGTTCTCGGATCCGATCGAGATGGATCGCCCGGTGAGCTTCGTTTTCGACGTGGCCGTACATCATCGTCGAGGTCACGTCCAGTCCTACCGTCGCGGCGGCCTCCATCGCTTCGAGCCAGCCGTCGGTATCGATCTTGCCGGGACAGATAACGTCACGCACCTCGTCGACGAGAATCTCGGCGGCCGTCCCCGGCGCGGAGTCCAGACCGGCATCGACCAGTCGTCGATAGACCTCTTCGTAGCTCCAGTCGGTCCCACGGAGCGCGTGGGCGGCCTCCTCGGGGGTCATCGAGTGGACGTGAACACCGTCGACGCTCATCGCCTCGATCTGTTCGACGTAGGTGCCCGGATCGACCTCGTAGGCCGCGGGTGAGCGGTAGTTCAGGTCGCCACGGTCGCTGGCCTCTAGGATCGACCGGTGTTCGGAATCGAGCGCCAGCGCGGGGTGTAGCCCCGAGACTGAAGTCACCTCGTAGATCCCACGCTCGACGGCGTCGGCGACAATCGCCCGGGACTGTTCGGGCGTTTTCGTGAATCCGCCGTGGTCGGCGTCGTTGGCTTCGAGAAATTGGTCGGAGCGATCCTTGAAATTACAGAACAGACAGCCGGTGTTGCAAGCAGTGGTAACGTTGTTGTTGAGATTGGCGACGAACGTCACTTCCCGGCCGACGACCTCGGCACGGCGGTGGTCGGCCGCCTCTAGCACGGCTTCCTTGCGCTCGTGATCGATACCTGTGGTATCGCTGCCGGTCGTCAGCAGTTCGATCGCGTCCTCGACTGTCAGCCGCGTCCCGTCGCGAGCCTTCGCCAGCGCGTTCTCGAAGTGCTGGTCACTCGTGGGGCGATGCTCGAACTCGAGTGCGCCCCCGGCGGTGTTCGTCCCCGATTCGAAGGCAACCATCAGTTCGATACGGGGGAGCGAGCGTGAAAACGGCACGGGTCGCGTCGCGGTTGTCCTGTATCGAAACGGAGCCGTTGGCGCCCGGCAAACGCAACGCTGATTTGCCGGACCCCCTTCACCTATCGCAGTGACAGATCCCGACGATGAGGCGTCCGATCGCTCTTCGTGGGACGAGACCGATCGGCGATCGCCCCCCGAGGCGCGCGACGATCGATCCGACGAGGACCACCCTCCGTCTGGATCCGACGATTCGGAACCGGACCATCGAAACGTCGGGGACGGTCCGGAATCGGGTGGTCCGTCGTCAGGGTCGGGCGATGAACCGGCTGATTCGATCACCGAGGGTGGTCTGATCGGCCCGCTGATCAAACTTGCGTGGCCGATTATCGTCATTCAGCTGCTGCAGGTCACTTACAACATCGCTGACACACTCTGGCTTGGGCGACTCTCGACGGACGCCGTCGGGGCCATTAGCCTCGCGTTCCCGCTGATCTTTCTGTTGATTGCGGTCGCCGGCGGGTTCACCACCGCGGGTGCGATCCTCGTCGCCCAGTACACCGGGGCGAAAGGCGAGCGCTCTGCCGGGCTGGTGACCGGCCAAACTGTCACGTTCGTCTCGCTGTTGTCGGTCGTCATCGGTATTGGCGGGTACTTCTACACCCGGCCGGCCCTGGAGTTGCTGCCAAGCGATCCCCAGACGTCTGCCGCCGTCATCCCACTTGCAGCCGATTATATGGAAGTCATCTTCCTTGGGATCCCGCTGATGTTCGGCTTTTTCGTCTTCTCGGCGCTGATGCGTGGATACGGCGACACGCGGACGCCGATGTTCGTAATGGCTATCTCGGTCGGGTTGAACGTCATAATTGATCCGATTTTCATCTTCGGCTTCCAGTCCAACCCACTCTTCGCAATGGTCGGGCTCGGCGGGCTCGAAGCGACGCTGCAGTCGGCGACGGGCTTTACCGGGATGGGGATTGGTGGGGCCGCGCTGGCGACGATCCTCTCGCGTGGTGTCGCGACCGCGATCGGGCTGTATCTGCTGTTCGCCACCGAGATCGGTCCTGCCGTGTCGCTATCACATCTCCGCCCGGACCTGGGTGTCATCGAGGACATCATCAGACTGGGGACGCCCAGTATGATCGAGCAGTCCGCAAGTGCGCTGGCGATGATCACGCTCACGGCGGTCGTCGTCACGTTCGCTCCACCGGTCGTCGCCGCCTACGGGTTGGGCAACCGCCTCATCTCGCTGGTGTTCCTCCCGGCGATGGGACTCGGGCGGGCGATCGATACGATGGTCGGCCAGAACCTCGGGGCGGACCGAGCCGATCGAGCCGCACGGGCGACGTGGCTCGCGGCCGGGACTGGAGCGGGCGTTATGCTCGTTGTCGCCGTGCTCGCGCTCGCGTTCACCGAGCCCGTTGTCAGCGTCTTCCTCGGTAGCGGTGTCGAGGACAGAGTCGCAACGATCGATCTCGGCGTCGAGTACGTCCGGATCCGGTCGATCGAGTTCGCATTCATCGGCGTCTCGCAGGTGCTGTTCGGCGCGTTCCGTGGGGCCGGGAACACCCGGACTGCGATGGTCCTGTCGATCATCACGCTGTGGGTCGGCCGCGTCGGCACCATCTCACTGCTGGTGTTTGGACTCGGCTGGGACGCTACCGGGATCTGGGTCGGGATGGCGATGGGCAACGTCGTCGGCGCACTCATCGCCGCCCCGTGGTTCCTTCGGGGTAGCTGGAAAGACAAATACATCGAGGACAGCGTCGAGAGCGAGGAAGCTATCGCGTAGGTCCGTTCATCGTTGGATCGCGTGCCCGTCTTCTCATAGTGATTGCTGTCGGTCTGTCCTACATCGACCGCACGCGATCGTAGCGGTATATCGCTACAGTGATCACTATCAGTTCGGGAGGAGATTCACGACATCGCTCACTGTTTCTATGACGACCCATCCGACAAAGAGCAGATATAAGACCAACAGCGCGTACGACTCGGCGTCCGACAGCGCCAGTCCGGTTCGCAGTACGGTAAACAGCAGGATCGTCGCCAGCGTCAACACGCCGAACATCGGAATCGCCATCGCGAAGTTGATCGTCGTGCTCCCGGCGAGGAGGACACCGACCGGAATCGCCACGAGCAGGTCGAAGGTGTTGCTCCCCAGGACGTTCGCCAGCGAGGCCACCCCGCGGTCGTTCCGAGCCGCGCGGACGCTGACGAGTCCGTCCGGAAGGCTGGTCGCGCCCGCCGCAATCGTCACACCCATAATGAACCCGGGAATGCCCAGCGAAGTGCCGATGACATCAACCGAATGAACCAGCCGCTCGACGGCAACCAGAATGACCAGCAGGCCGGCCGCGAGCAGCCCCCACTGGCGAGTGACGTCGATCCCGTTGGCCTCTGAGGGCTCGGGGTTGTGGTCGGCCGTATCCTGATACTGGATGAAGATATACAGCCCGTATAGCCCGAGCGGAATCATCGCCAGCGGGCGTGTGACATCGCCCGAAAGATCGGACGCGCCGGGCGCGGGATAGTAGATCACGCCCAGCGCGAAGGTAATCACGAGTACCGAGACTGCGAGCATATAGAACTGTGCCTCCTTGTACACTAGCGTCCGGTTGGACTCGATGTCCGCGTCGGTGGCGATGCCGGCGACCGCCGGGATCACGAGGACGTTGAAAATCGCCGACCCGACGATCGCTCCCACGCCGAGTTCAAGGTCGCCGACCGTGATCGCGGCGAAGACGACCGTCGCCAGTTCCGGGAAACTCGATCCGACGGCGGTGACGATCGATCCCTGGACGACTTCCGGGAGTCCGTAGTACGCTGCGAGCTTCTCGCTCGCGTCTTCGAGCCACCCGCTCCCGAACCAGATCGCACCAGTCGTCACGAGAATGATCGCAACGTCGACTGCCAGCGTGGCCATTAGGTCGGTGATCGGTCGTCGGCTGTAACTATCTATCGCTCTCCACTACAACATCGCTCGGGCCCCGTTTCGGACCGTGATGACCGGCACCGGCACCGACCGAACGGCCTTCTCGGCGACGCTGCCGAGCAGGATTCGCTCGACGCCCTGGCGGCCGGTCGTCCCCATCACGACGGCGTCGATTGCCTCGCGATCGACGACGTCACGGATCTCCGATGCGGGTGACCCAGTCTCGATGTGGCTCGTCACGGTCCCGAATCCGTCTCTCTGGGCGGCGTTCTCGACGGTTTCGATGGCCTCTCTCGCGTGCTGCTTGCCCGCGCTGGCAAGTCGTTCCGTCCGGGCGTCCGAGCCAAAGGCCCCGGTGTCGATGACCGACAGCGCGTGGACGTCGGCGTCCATCGCAGTCGCCAAATCGAAGGCGTGTTTCGCCGCACTCTCGGCTGTCTCGCTGCCGTCAGTCGGCACGAGGAGTCGGTCGAACGGCACGACAAACGACTCGTCGCTGGCCATCCGGGCCGTTAGAACGGGGGTATCCGAGAGACGGACGACTTTTTCGGTGACACTCCCGAGCAAGTACCGTGAGAGTCCCTCCCGTCCTCTGGTGGGCATCACGATCACGTCGAAGTCGTGTTCGTCGCCGTATTCGACGATCGTCTCCGCGGGTGTCCCCTGGACGACGTCCGTCGCGTATTGTACCTCAAGTGTCTCGAGTGCATCACCTCCTTCCGTGAGGATCTCCTCGCCTTGCTCGATCAAGCCGTCGACGACCTCACCGCCGACCCGGGTCACACTTGCCTCGTTGGTGTCTGCAACGTACAACAGCCGGATTGAGCCGTCCGCCCAGTGGGCGAGCTCGCCCGCGTGATGGAGCACTTCGGCCGCCCCGTCGCTCCCGTCGAACGGAAAGAGGATTTTTTCGTACATCCCAACTAGGACCTTTCTCGCGAGTCGATGTGAAACCCTATGGTGGTCCGGGCGGAAACGCCGCCAATGACCAGCGTCAAAGAGTTCCGGATCGATGAAGAACCGACCGCCGAGGATCTCGGCCACGGGGCGTTCGTGTTTACCGACGACTACTCCGTGTTCGACTGGGGGAAAATGCCCGACGAGATCCCCCAGAAGGGTGCATCGCTGTGCACGATGGGCGCGTACAACTTCGAGGTACTCGAGCAGAACCATATCCCGACTCACTACGAGGGGGTCGCCGTCGACGGGGACGCGGTCGGGGCTGCGGAGCCACGAGTGACGGTGGACCTCGCTGACGCGCTCGCTGCCGGAGTTGCGCCCCGCGAGATGACAATCTCGCTGACACAGGTCCCCGACCTTCCACACGACGGTGACGAGTACGCGTATGACGCCTACCACGACGCCGCGGGCGAGAACTATCTCATTCCGCTGGAGATCGTCTTCCGGAACACCGTCCCGGTCGGCTCCTCGCTGCGCAAGCGTACCGACCCTGTCGATCACGGCCTGGACTACAGCAGCTGGCCCGACGAGCCGGTGGACCTCCCCGAACCGGTCGTCGAGTTCTCGACGAAATACGAACAGCAGGATCGCTACCTCGGTCGCGCGGAGGCCGATCGGATCGCCGGGGTCGTCGACATCGACCGGCTGGAAGAACTCGCGCTGTCGGTCAATCACATCCTGAACCGTCAGGCCGAGACGGCTGGG
>Ga0207850_100178_pt1 | contig 60621 bp, 70 predicted proteins | sample 23E2SouthBayCA_FD_187746 | JGI IMG/M metagenome (GOLD analysis project Ga0207850, IMG submission 187746) | Aerobic enrichment media microbial communities from Eden Landing Ponds, California, USA - A23 E3 (3) (SPAdes) | ecosystem: Environmental > Aquatic > Marine > Unclassified | place...
CTGTCATCGCGCTGCTCGCGGCTGCGCTGCTCGCGACCCGGCGCGACAACTAAGCTAACCACGACTGACCGCCGAAAGCGGTCACCCGCTGCGGATTCTCCAATTTATCAGGCCCCGGAAGCGGTGTCGCCGGTCACAAACGATATATCACCCCACGTGCCTGGTAGTGATATGGTCGATTCGGACGACGGCGTCATGACTGGTGATACGGCGGAACGCTCACACGGCGGGACGTGTCCGGCGTGTAACCGGGAGTACCGACGGGCGCTCGCGTTCACCGATACCGATGGTGTGATCCGCGGCGAACTCGCCGGCGATGTCTGCATCACGCCGGAATATCTGTTCGCTCACTCCGAGATCACGGTGTCGCCTCCCGACGACGACTTCCCGACACGAGAGGTCGGTGCGATGGGGAACCGACGGGAGGTTCCCGTCGAACCGACGGCCGTGTCGGGCGTGTCGTCGTCCGACATCTTCGTGTTTCCCGACGCGTCCGAGTAAACGGCCTACTGCATTCTGTCGAGTCGGACTGCCGCCGACCGATCGACCGTCAGCCACTCCGTCGCCATCCGCGGCGTCTCCGGCGAAAAGATAGTTAATTCCGACGGGTTCGATGGATCGTCGTACAGACACGCGAGGTTGACCTCGGGCACCTGTTCTTGCTCTCCCGCCGTCGCCGACGGCTTCGTGTCCGTGGCCATCGTCACCGGGCGTCACGGCAGCCACTACACAGTCGGCCGCTGCCTCCCTTCGCTGCTGGGATGTGCATCCCGCACCCGACACACTGGATTCGGATACTGGCGTATTCGGTGTGCGATGCGACAGCCGATCCGTCGCTGTGTTCTACCATAATCGACCATTCGTTTGCAAAGATAAATATTTACCGGACGTATAATCACATAATTGCTCACAAAATTTCTTAGATACTCATATTTTCGCACTGAATAACGAGGAATTCCCACTACCCATCGAATTTTGAGCAACTGCGGTCGAGGGGGTCGCGTCGGCCGACCGTTTTTGATCGTCCAGTCCCATCGATCACTATGACAGAACTCGACCCCGGAACGCTCTTGCCGAACGATCGAATGCGACAGCAGGCACTCGACGGCGACGTGACCCAGATCCACCGCGGACAGCAGTACGCCGACGAGGGGGATACGTTCAGCATCGACGACGCGACGTTCGAAGTCGTCGAGGTGGCCGAGCGAACCCTCGGAGACATGACGGACGCCGACGCCCAGGCCGAGGGTGCGCGTGATCTGGAGCAGTACAGGCAGATTCTGAACCGGGCTCACGACAACTTCGAGTGGGACGACACCTCGGAGGTCGTGAAACACCGATTCGAACGCCGGGAGTGACGAACGGAGTAGTCACCGCGCCGTGGCTATCACTGGACACGTCCCGAGGAAGTTCACTCTGGGGCCCCCGGCTCGAAGTTCCTCACCAGACGCTCTCACGCGCACTTCGCCGATCCGGCTCTCCCGTCGCCCGTGAAGTGAGTCTCGTCGCGGCTGACGACGTGGTACTCGACGAGGCCGTCGGGAAGGTCGGAGTACGAGCAGATCCAGCGCCCGCTCGGCGAGCCGAGCGCGTCAACGATGATCCGTGAGGCGTTCTCGGTGTCGACGATCATCACCGTCACGGCTTGGTCGTCGGTGCGTGTCTACACAGAACGGCGTGCATTCTCGATGTGATCAACGTAGGTATCGACCACGTTCTGAATGATGGTTTCGCCGGCTTCAGCAGTTGCTTCGGCCGGATCGCCAAGCACACCGTTTTGGGTGATGCTTTTGAACCCTTCGCTCAGAAGGCGAGCGGTAGAGATCTCTCCTTCAGGGCCGGATTCGATGTTCTCAACCCTTACGAGATCCTCGTTCACCGCCAACACCACCGCCGTCTCGGCTGCACCGGCATGAATCACGTCTTGATCGTATTCGATCCCGGCCTTGCTGAGGCCATCGTTCAGCAACTGCATATGCTCATCGAGATCAGCCAAGGGAATCACAGTGGCTTCGATTTCCCGAGCGACATCAGGTGCGACAGTCTTGACCGGACCGAAATTCCCGCCGTGTGTCGGGACTAAGACGATATGTTCGAAGCCGTGGTCATCGAGCGACCGGCAGTATCCCCGGATCACATCCATCAGTGTCCCGGGCGGGATCGTGATGGTGCCCGGGAACTCCATGTGATGTCCCGAGCAGCCAGGCCGGATCGTCGGTGCAGCAAGGGCATCCTCCAATTTCCCCGCGATCCGACGCGAGAGTTCGTCACCGTCCAGTGTGTCCATATTCAACGGCAGGTGAGGACCGTGCTGTTCGATCGAGCCGACGGAAACGATCGCCGTCCGTATCCCGTTTTCGAGCGCCGATTGGACTTCTGGCCATACCATCTCCTCAAGGAGTATTGACCTGCGAGAAGGCATGCAGTTGGTAATATTCTCCTATGGCTTAAAATTCCTCTCACACAGAATGAGAGTAACTCGGTTCGTTCCGGACGTAGTCGAGATCTGTGTCCCCTGTATCGAACGATTCCACCACCCGAACTCTGGAGTTGCTATCGTGCGAGATTCGCGCGTTGTATGCAGCACTGTCTTTTCGAGCTATCTGACCTCTGTCGGTAGCGACGTGACTGATACAGTACACGGGCTCAGCATGCCGGCCGCATTTGTTTTATCGAGCAGTGGCCGAGTTGATCACTCACTGGAGCCGCGAATGGAACGTCCGTTACTCCGGTTCGGTGGCTGTTATCTTTCCCATTCCGAGGTAGAAACCCACAGCTAGTACGACAGTCAGTATCACTCCCGTGAGTATTGGAACGATACCTACTGGATCTGGGGTAAGTACGAACGCGACGGGGAAGCCGATAAATAAGCCGAGGGAGGTGGAGATAATGCTTCGAATGAGTCGGTACATAGTCACCAATCGCATCGGACACTGAATAAGGACGTTGGAAAGCTATCGGCCTTTACTGTCCGACTCTCTACTGTTGTGAGCGATCGTCGTTCACGCTGTTGGAGTCTAACTATGCGCTATCTATTCGGCAAGGGGCCCAATATATGACATTTATAATAATAAAGAATCCGACTGATAACAAGTAGGGTCGACTCGACTCGTCCCGAGTCCCACGCCCCGATCCGTCCACTCGAAGTAAATCGTGTCGCTCGAGTGACTGCAGCTGATTCCGACGCGTACGCTTATCTTTTGGATCGGCGATACGTCGCTCGTATCGTTCGTGTAGTTCGGCCGCACTGATCTCGCCCTCTCTCGAACGATCTCGTAGAGATGGCGCTGGTGTGTCCCGAGCGTGTCGACGTGCCGATCGTGAATCTTCTCGCGAGCGTCGGCGCGCACCTCTTGGACGGGATCGACACTCAACCTCTCGTCACCGAGGTTCGTCGCTTCACGAACCCCACGCCGAAATAGCGTGATCGCGGGGCGGGCGTCGCCAGCAGCAACGTCGGCGGTTGTAGTCCGCGACGTCGTCCTCGACGAGTTCCCGATCACCACGAGCGGGGTAGAGGGCTTGGTGGCGGTGGTCGGTCTGCGTCGAGATCGAGTCGGCGCGGGCGGGCCGTGCGAGTTCCGACCGGGAGGCGAGTGGACGATTCGAGAAAGGAGATGATAGAGAGACAGCATGGAGGTTCACGCAGTCACCTCCGTAGCAGGTGGACGCGTTCGACCGCAGTTTGCACACCGCCGCTCCCACGCGGCTTCGCCGTCGATCCTACGACCGGCGAAGCGAAACACCGGCTCAGGGCCACGGCAGTAGCACGCGGTCACCGCGACCACCTCGATTCGGGATTATTACGAGGCGGTTCGAGAAGGAATTTGGAGCGTTGTGCGCCTAACGCTCCGGATGTTGGCGTTCGGTATTTAAATGGATGGGACCGCCGTGATTCGAACACGGGTCCAACGCACCCCATGCGCAGAGGATACCACTACCCCACGGTCCCACGTTTCGAGCGAGGATCGTCCGCGAGTTAAGCGTGTCGTTTTAGACGAGTACCCGTTCGAGGTCGACGACGGTCCCCGAGTCTCCGTCCGGGTCGCCGACGAGGCGTCCGAGACAGACGGCCGAGCCGTCGGGCGTGAGGCAGGCGACCAGGGCGCCCTCGGCGACCGGATCGGCGTCGATCACCCCGGGTGCGTACACCGGGGCGCCCGTCGCCACCTGTTCGGCGGCGCTCGGGGCGATCGTGACAGTCGGGAGCTCCGCCAGCACGCGTTCTGCCGGGATGACGACCGCACGGAGTGGCCCCTCGTCGCCCTCTTCGGCGAACGCGAGGGCGTCGGCGAGGTCGTGTAGCGTCACGAGGTCGCGGTCGTCGAAGGGGTCGGTCGCGGTCCGGCGGAGGGAACCCATGTGCGCCCCAGTGCCGAGAGCGAGGCCGATATCGTGACAGAGCTTGCGGATGTAGGTCCCACTCGCACACTGGATCCGGAGGAGGACCTGTCGATCACGGGTTTCGAGGACCGTCAGATCGTGAATCGTCCGGGTGCGCAGACGGCGGGCGACGGCGCTTTTCCGCGGCGGTTTCTGGTAGATTTCGCCCCCGAACTCGGCGATCACGTCCTCGATGTTGGCGGGCGGGCGCCCGTGAAGTTCCAGCACGGCGACGTACTCCTTGCGGCCCTCGAGGAAGACGGGCGCGAGGCGGGTCGCGTCACCGAGGGTGATCGGCAGACAGCCCGTTACCTTCGGGTCGAGGGTGCCGGCGTGACCGGCGCGCTCGACGCCAGCGAGGTCGCGAACCCATCCCGCGACCTGGTGGGCCGACGGCCCGGGCGGTTTGTCGAGGTTGACGACGCCGAACGCGAGTAGGTCGTCGAGGCTTCGATCCCCCGGCGGGTCGCGGAGACGCGTCACTGGTCGACGCCGAGTCCGTCGAGGTCGACGCCCTCGACGGCGTATCGCCCCTCGTCGGCGTCGGGGTCGTACCGTTCGATCGCGGTCGTGAGGATGGCGAGGACGTCTTCGGCGGTCCACCGCGCCGTATTCACGACGAAATCGTAGATCGAGAGGTCGTCGATGGGGATGTCGTAGTAGTCGGCGTAGCGCGTTCGCTCGCTGCGCTCGCGTCGGAGCGTCTCCTCGCGGGCGCGCTCGACCGACTTCTCCTCGCGGTCGGCGATGCGGGCCGCACGGACGTCGACGGGAGCGTCGAGCCAGAACCGAAAGTCGGCGTCGGGGGCGAGCCAGCCGGCGAGACGGGATTCGAGGACGACGCCGTCGCGATCCCGGGCGATCTCGTACAGCCGGCGGTCGAGATCGCGATCGATGCGTTCGTCCTCTTCGGCGAGTTCGTTGAACTCGACGGGCGTGTAGCCGCGTTCGGCTGCGAGGTCGCGGAAGATGTCGCCGCCGCTGACGTGTTCCATGCCGAGGGCCCCGGCGAGACCGGCGGCAGTGGTGCTTTTTCCACTGCCCGCCGGCCCGGACACGGTAAGTAACATATCGCCACTGACGGGAGCCGGCTAAAAGAGCGTGTCCTTACGATCCCGTCGGGCTGATGTTGATGTTCAGCCCCTTTCGGATGATCTGGGTGAAGCCCATCGAGCAGAGGAAATACCAGACGATCCACACTTGGATCGGGCCGAGAACCGGATCGGTCCACGCCTTCTCGCCCGCGAACGGGAGGACCAGCGGATCGAGATCGAAGATGGGCGTCGCGTTCGCGCCGATGCCGACACCCCAGTACATCCACAGGAAGACGGGGATGGTGAGGAACATGATCCACACCATCGGGCGGAACTGCTCTTTGAACATCCCCATCTGGTCGCCCATGGCCTCCATCTGTTCGTCCTGGATCCGGTCGAGCGCCTCGTCGTCGCCCCGCTCTTTCGCTTTCTTGCGTTTCTCCTGGATCTCCTGCATCTTCTCTTGGTACTCGCCCATCTTCTCGGAGTCCATCAGATTCGCCTGCAGGATGGTCGAGTACAGCCCCGTCACGACCGCGAGGATCATGACGACGGCGTAGAAGGGGAGCACCAAGGTCAACGGCTCGAGAAACACGTTCATCGCCGTGCCGATGACGTCTCGCATCGGCTGCCACGAGTAGCCAGCGAAGAGGGCGAGGCTGAACACCGCCGCCCCCTTGTCCCACATCGACCACGAGGAACCGTCGTCGTCGCTCGACTCGGCCGCCGGCGCTACGCTCTCGTCTTCGAGGGCGGCCCGGGTCGCCTCGGGGTCGGCCAGGCGGAACCCGGCGTCGCCATCGACCAACACGCCCGTCTCGATGAGGCGGCCCCACTGGCCGCTGGACAGGTCGTCGCGGACGTCGACCCACTTGACCTCCCCGTCCTCTGCGCGGTCGAGGACCGTCCGGACGACGTCCTCCATCGCTGCCTCTTCGGCGACGAGGTCCCGCACCTTCTGCTCGATCCGTGCCATTGCCGTCAGTAGCCACCCGGCTGTTATGAAGCTTTTACTCTGATCCGCGCCAGTCGAGTGGCCGCTCGTACACGTTCGCCCCGGCGAACACGACGAGGTCGACCCCGATGGCCGCGAGCGCGAGTCCGCCAAGCGCCGTGACGGCGAGTAGCATCGTCCCCCCGGTGCCGTGTCCGCTCCACCCGAGAACGCCGACGGGGAGCGCCATCCCGAGCGCCACGTTCGCCACCCCGCCGAGCCGGTACCAGTCGATCCGTTCGGTCAGAGGATTCTCGAACGCCGCGAGCAGGTCGAGGACGCCGGTGATACCGAGGAGACCGACCTGCGTTGCGGTCGCGGGCGCGCGGCGCAGCCCCGACACGCCCACGAGCGCGGCGGCCGCGCTCGCGGTCAGCAACAGGCCCACACCGATGGCGCCACATAGGCGCCGATGGGTCACCGAGCGCATACCTCACAGCCGTATCGTCCGTTGGGTTCGACCCGCTACGTCGCCGCCTCGACTTCCGCGCGGATCGACTCAAACACCTCGTCGGGGGTCCCCTCACCGTCGACTTCCACGAGGACTCCTTCCTGACGGTAATGGTCGACCACCGGTGCGGTGTTCTCCTCGTAGACGCGGAGGCGTTCGCGGACGGTGTCCTCCGTGTCGTCGTCGCGTTGGATCAGGGCGCCACCGCAGTCGTCACAGACGCCCTCCTCCGCGGGCGGGCTGAACTCGACGTGGTAGTTGGCGCCACAGTCGTCGCAGACTCGGCGGCCGGTCAGCCGGTCGACGAGTTCCTCCTCGCCCACGTCGAGAAAGACCACGGCGTCGAGGTCGGTGATCTCCGAGAGATACTCGGCCTGATCCAGGTTGCGCGGGTAGCCGTCGAGGACGTAGCCGTCCGCATCCTGGAGTGCCGTCTTGACGATTTCGTTGACCACCGCGTCGGGGACGAGTTCGCCGGCCTCCATGTACGCCCGCGGCGTGTCGTACTCCGTGTCCATGTGGCCGATATCCATGTCCTTGTTCGCACGGAGCGCGTCGCCGGTGGTGACGTGCTCGATGTCGAACGCCTCGGCGAGCCGCTTGCTCTGCGTTCCCTTGCCCGCACCCGGTGCACCGAGCAACAGCACATGAGGGTCGCTCATGTACGAACGTCCCCCCTCCGAGTATAAATTAGTGAAGAAAGACGGGCGATATTGACGGAATCCGAACGGATTACGACAGCTTCTCGATGTTCTCGACGACGGCCTCGGCGTACTCGCTGGTCGCGAGCTTGGTGCCGCCCTCGATCTGTCGGTGGAGGTCGTAGGTGACTTTGCCCGCCGAGATGGTCTCCTCGACGGCGTCGCGGACGAGATCGGCGGCGTCGTCCCACCCGAGCTGTTCGAGCATGATGCGCCCCGAGAGGATCATCGCGGTCGGGTTGACCTTATCCTCGCCCGCGTACTTCGGCGCGGATCCGTGGACGGGCTCGGCGAGACAGGCGCCCTCGCCGAGGTTCGCGCCCGGCGCGATGCCGAGGCCGCCGATCTGGGCGCCCGCGGCGTCCGAGAGGTAGTCGCCGTTGAGGTTCGGCATCGCCAGTACGTCGTACTGCTCCGTGCGGGTCAGCAGCTGCTGGAGCATGTTGTCGGCGATGCGATCCTTGACGACGACGGTCCCGTCGGGCGCTTCGCCGTCGTACTCGTCCCAGAGCTCATCCTCGGTGATCACCTCGTCGCCGTACTCCTCCTCGGCGAGCTCGTAGCCCCAGTCGCGGAAGGCCGCCTCGGTGAACTTCATGATGTTGCCCTTGTGGATGAGCGTCACCGAGTCGCGGCCGTTGTCGATGGCGTAGTCGATGGCCTGCCGGATGAGACGCTTGCTCCCGAACTCGGAGATTGGCTTGATGCCGATGCCGACCGGACCGTCGTGGATGACGTCGTCGAAGCCCATCTCCTCCTCGACGAACTCGCGGACGCGCTCGACGTCGTCGGTGCCGGCCTCCCACTCGATGCCGGCGTAGACGTCCTCGGTGTTCTCTCGGAAGTTGACCATGTCCATCTGCTCCGGGTTCGTGACCGGCGAGGGGACGCCGTCCAGGTGGTAGGTCGGGCGTACGTTCGCGTAGAGGTCGAGTTTCTTCCGGAGCGCGACGTTCAGCGACCGGAAGCCGCTCCCGACGGGGGTCGTCAGCGGCCCCTTGATCGCGACGCGGTGTTCGCGGATGGCCTCGACCGTCTCCTCGGGCAGGTTCTCGTCGTAGCGCTCCCGTGCCGACTCGCCGGCGTAGAGCCGCATCCAGCTGATCGATCGTCCCGTCGCCTCGGCGGCGGCCGCCAGCACCGTCTGGGCGGCCGGGCTCACGTCCTTCCCGATCCCGTCACCGTAGATGATCGGGATGATCGGGTTCGACGGTACGTCGAGGTCGCCGTCCTCGTCGACGGTGATCCGTTCGCCGTCGGCGGGAACTTCGACTCTGTCGTAGCTCATATCGTCGGCGCATTCGCCGACCACCGTGAAAGGCCTGCCGTTATGCTCGTCGGCGGTCGGTGCCGCCGAGCCCCGGCACGGGGCTTATTCCCCTCCCCGTCGACCGGTCGGTATGCGAGTCATCGTCCACGGCGGCGCCGGCGCCGGCGCCACCATCGGAGAGCAGACGGCTGCCCGACGGGCCGCCCTCGACGCCGCCGCGACCGACGCCGCCGCGACCGAGACGCCCCTTCGGGCCGTCGAAACCGCGCTCCGCCGACTCGAATCCGACGAGCGATTCAACGCCGGCCGCGGCGGCGCCGTTCAGTCCGACGGCGTCGTCCGCGTCGACGCCGGATGCATGACCAGCGATCGCACGGTCGGCGCCGTCGCGAGCGTCCCGGGCGTCGAACACGCCGTCAGCGCCGCGCGAGTCGTCGCCGAGGAGACTCCCCACGTCTGTGTCGCCGGCGAGCACGCGGCGGCGCTCGCGGCCGACTTCGGCGTCGAGACGGGCGTCGAACTCGCGACCGACCGGACGCGCGAGCGGTTCGCGGACGCCGACCCGCCAGTGGCGCGTTGCTCTACGGCCTCCCCGCGTGCTCACCTCGACTGGCTCCGCGAGCGATTCGGGGCGGGACACGACACGGTCGGTGCGGTCGCCCGCGACGACGGCCAGTTCGCCGCCGCCACCTCCACCGCCGGTCGCTGGTTCGCGCTCGCCGGTCGCGTCGGCGACGTGCCACAGGTCGGCTCCGGCTTCTACTGTACGCCCGCCGGCGGCGCGAGCGCCACCGGCGCCGGCGAGGACATCGCGCGTGTCACGCTCGCTCGACGGGCGGTCGACCACCTCGCGGACGGCGCCTCGGCCGACCGGGCGGCCGCGCTCGCCATCGAGGAGTTCGCGACGTTGACCGGCGCCGACGCCGGCGTGATCGTCTGTGGCCCCTCGGGTGTCGGCTCGGCGTTCAACAGCGAGTCGATGCAGGTCGCCACGGCGGAGTAGTCGATACAGCGCGAGTCACGGCCCCGCCGTCACCGCGTGCCGCAACCTCTTTCCCCGACTCACGCCAAAGGCGCCCATGAGCGTAGGACCCCTCGACGAGGAGACCGTCGAGAAGTATCGCCGGGCCGGCGAGGCGCTGCGGACCGTCCTCGACGAGGCGGCCGAGATGATCGAGCCGGGCGTGACCCACCTCGAAGTGGCCGAGCACGCCGAAGCACGAATCGACGAACTCGCCGACGGACCCGCCTTCCCCGTCAACATCAGCGTCGACGAGGAGGCCAGCCACTCCACTCCCGCTCGCGACGACGAGACGGAGTTCGGCGAGGAGATGGTCTGTCTCGACGTGGGCGTCCACGTCGACGGCTACATCGCCGACGCCGCCACGACGGTCGACCTCTCGGGCAATCCCGAACTGGTCGAAGCCGCCGAGGAGGCGCTTGCGGTGGCCCTCGACGCCGTCGAACCCGGCGCCGACACCGGCTACATCGGCGGCGAAATCGAGGACGTGATCCGGGGGTACGGCTACACGCCCGTCCTCAACCTCTCGGGCCACGGCGTCGAACAGTGGGACGCCCACACGGGTCCGAACGTCCCCAACCGCGGTGTCGACCACGGCGTCGAGCTGTCGGTCGGCGACGTGATCGCTATCGAACCGTTCGCCACCGACGGCCGCGGGAAGGTAAGCGAGGGGAACACGGAGGAAATCTACGGCTTGGAACGCGAGCGTTCGGTCCGCAACCGGCAGGCCCGACAGGTACTCGAACAGGTGACCGAGACGTACCGCACCCTTCCTTTCGCTGCCCGGTGGCTGGACGTCTCGCGCGCGGAGATGGCGCTGCGGCGGCTCAAACAGCAGGACGTGATCCACGGCTACCCCGTGTTGAAGGAAGCAGACGGTCGGCTCGTGAGCCAGGCCGAACACACCCTCATCGTCACCGAGGACGGCTGCGAGGTTACGACGGCCTAGGCGTCGTTCATCCGCTGGATCGATTCCGCGTCACACACGTCACAGACCGCGACCCGGTAGGGTTCCCGTGAGAACGCCGCGTTCGCCGAGCCGGGGTTCTCCGTCCTGATCTCTACCCGGACCGCGTGTCTGGTCTCCCGCCCACAGTCGGGACACAGTTCGAGGTTGGTGTCTGGATCGGGTCGCTTCGCCTTCATGGATACCCGTACCGACGCCGTCAGCATAAGGCAGGGAGTCGGTTAACCCGGATTAAACCCGGTTAATCCGGGCTCAACCGAGTTCTCACGCGCGAGAAAGTCGGTCGTCGGTCGCGCGTCAGACGAACCGTGTCGGCCGTCGACGGTCGGTGCCGTCTGGCGCCGGTCCGGACCGGACGGAGGGCATAAACCGCTGGCCGCCCCCGGGGCGGTATGGACCAGCTGTTCGCTCCGTGGCGCATCGAGTGGGTGACCCGCGACGACGACGGCGACGTGGAGGGCTGTCCGTTCTGTGTCCTCCCCGATCGCGACGACGACCGTACGAGCCGGATCGTCGCCCGGAGCGACCACGCCTTCGTCGTCTTGAACAACTACCCGTACAACCCCGGTCACGCGATGGTGATCCCCTACGCCCACGAGGGCGACTACCGCGCCCTCGACGACGCGGTTCTCTTGGATCACGCCCGCCTCAAAGGGCGGACCTTCGACGCGATGGACGCGGCCTTCGATCCGGACGGCTACAACGCCGGCCTCAACCTCGGCGACGGTGCCGCCGGCGGATCGATCGACGACCACCTCCACACACACGTCGTCCCCCGGTGGGAGGGGGACACGAACTTCATGCCCGTCCTCTCGGACACGACGGTGATCGTCGAGGCGGTCGACGAGACGTACGACCGGCTCCGTGAAGCCTTCGCCGCCCTGCCGGACACGACGGTGCCCGGCGACGACCGCGCGGTCGAGTTCTCCCACGACACACCCGATATTTAGATCGAGTCGAAACCTCGCTTCTATGCCCCTAATGACACCGCTTATGTGGATATAGCTCGTTTCGTCGACCGTGTCCGAGGATCGAACCGCGTTCCTGAAGGCGTCGTGGGTCAACGTCGCCTCGAACGTCCTCAAGATCGGTGTCGAGGGCGCGCTCGGCGTCACCTTCGGGAGCCTCGCGCTCATGGCCGACGCCGCTCACTCCGTCGCGGACCTCCTCGCCAGCGCAGTCGTTCTCGTCTGGGGGCGGTTCGTCTACGACGACCCCGACGCCTCCCACCCACACGGCCACGACCGGTTCGAACCCCTCGCCGCCCTCTTCGTCGGTGGCGTCCTCGTCATCCTCGGCCTGCAACTCCTCTACGACGCCGGTCGGGGTCTTCTCACCGGTCCGTCAGCCGAGTACAGCGCCGTCCTCGTCGTCGGCCTCCTCGTCGCGCTCGTCGTCCGTTACGCCTGCTACCGGTACACCGTCCGCGTCAATCGGTCGGTCGGGTCGCCCAGCCTGCGCGCCCTCGCCGCCGACAGCAAAAACGACATCTACACGACCCTCGCGGCGTTCGTCGGCGTCGGCGGGATGGCTCTCGGCTACCCGATCTTCGACCCCCTGGCCGGCGGCGCAGTGAGCCTCCTCGTCATCTACCAAGGCGTCGATATCTCGCGGGAGAACGTCCGCTATCTCGCCGACAGCGCGCCGCCCGCCAAGGAGCGCGAGCGGATCGAAGCCGCCATCCGATCGCATCCCGAGGTCCACGGCCTCCACGACTTCGTCGCGTACCACTCCGGACACGTCATCGAAGTCGAGTTCCACGCCGAGGTCGACGACGACCTCTCGCTGGCCCAGGCCCACGACCTCGAAACCGAACTCCGCGAGCGCGTCCGCGAGATCGAACCCGTCTCCGACGTCCACGTCCACCTCGACCCCGCCGGCCTCGGCGAGTGGAAAGACGCCGCCGACCGGTCGGCGTCGACGACGGCGCGCTAGTCCGCCGAGTTCTCGTCTGCGTTCTCTTCCAGACACGTCCGAACCCACGCGTAGTGATCCCGGAGCGCCCGCTGCCCTGCCGCGGTGAGCGCGTAGCGGTCCTGGAGGCCGTCGACCGACTTCTCGAGGTGTCCCGCGTTCGTCAGTGCGTCCAGCGCGCCGTAGAACCGCTTGGGTTCGAGACGGTCACCGTACCGTGATTCGAGCGCAGCCTTGCACTCCTGACCCGTCGGTTCGTCGGCGCTCGCGACGACGACACAGATGTCCCGTCGGAGGCCGCTCCGGAGCCACTTGCCGGTGTCGCTCATACCGGTTCGCCGAAGGCGTACATCGTCTCGTGGCCGGTGATCTCGACTTCGAAGGCGTCGCCGGGTTCGATCCCCCACTCGTCGGCGCGCGTGACGATCACCTGTCGGTAGGCGCCGTCCCGGCATTTCACCGAGTCGCCGGTTCCGGGCCGCACCGCGAGCACGTCGCGGCGCGTCCCGACCATCGACTCGTGAACTTCGCCGACCACCTCGCGTTTCAGCGCTGACATCGCCTTCGAGCGCTCCTTCTTGATCGTCCCGCCGAGGCCTTTCAGCTCCGCGGCGTCGGTCCCCGGCCGCTTCGAGAAGCGCGTGACGTTGATCTTCTCCGGGCGTACCTGGCCCAGGAGATCCATGCTCGCCTCGTGATCGGCCTCGGTCTCCGTGGGGAAGCCGACGATGAAGTCCGTCGCGAGCGTCCACTCGTCGAGGCGGTCGTCGAACGTCTCGACTACCTCCAGGAACTCCTCGACCCGGTGCTGGCGGCGCATGTCGGCCAGCACGTCGTTCGAGCCCGACTGCACCGGCACGTGCAGGAAGTCGTACAGCTCGTCGTTCCGGGCGAAGGTGTCGGCGAGTTCCTCCCGGACGCCGTGGACGCCCTTCGGGTTGGCCATGCCAACCCGCACCCGGAAGTCGCCGTCGATGGCGCAGATCCGCTCCAGGAGTTCGGGCAGGAGACTCTCGCCTTGGTTTCGGTCCCAGCCGTAGACGCCGGTATCCTGGCCCGTGATCCGGAGCTCCGCCGCGCCGGCGTGGACGAGCGCCCGCGCCTTCTCGACGTTTTCCGCTACCGACGGCGAGTCGATCCGCCCCGTCGCGCGCTTGGTGATGCAGTACGAACAGTCGCTCATGCAGCCGCGGGCGATGGGGAGGATGCCGATGGCGCCGTCGAGCACCGGCTCCGAGTCGGGCGTCGTCGTCGGACACTCGCCGTTCAGCGCCGCCTCGGGCACCTCGTCCCAGTGGACCACCTCGGCGTCGACGCCGGCCTCGGCGAACGCCTCCCCCTGTGCGAGCGCCATACAGCCCGTGACGACGAGGTCACCCGTCTCTTCCTGTAGCTCTTCGGCCCGCCGGAGCATGTTGCGCTCCGTCTTCTCGACGACGGTACAGGTGTTGAGGATGGCCACGTCGGCGTCGCTCGGGCCGTCGGCGGGGTGGTGTCCCCCGTCGCGGAGCCGTCGCTCGATGTTTCGGCTCTCGCCGCGGTTGGCCGTACACCCGTACGTCTCGATGTGATAGCGGGCCATTCGGATACTGTCGGTTTGCGCCCGCGCGGAGAAAAGCGGAACGGTCCGTCGACCGTCGCACCTATCCAGTCGGCGGACCCACGTCGGTTCGATGCCCTCCAGACGCCACGTCATCGCCAGTCTCGGCCTCCTCGCGACGGGTGGCTGTCTCGGCACCGGCGACGGCGACGACGCGCCCGCCGCGACCGACGGCCACACCGACTGGCCCCTCCCCGACTTCGACGCCAGCGGGACGAGCTACAATCCCGACGCCACCGGCCCCCGCTCTACCCCCGAGAAACGCTGGCGTCGGGCGGTGCCACAGCCGGCCGGCCGCCCCGTCGTCGCCGGCGGACGGGTCTTCCTCCCGACGTTCGGTGGCCTCCGAAGCTTTGCCCGCGACGGGTCGCCAGGGTGGTTGCTCACGCCCCTCGCGGATCGGTCGACTGTGCGGGTGACCGGCCCCGCCGTCCACGACGGCACCGCCTACGTCGGCACCGACGACCGGCGGAGCCTCCTCGCCCTCGACGCCGCCAGCGGCGACGAGATCTGGAGAATCGACGTGGGCGACGTGTCCGTCTCACCGACGCCAGACCACGACTGGGAGACGGTGTTCGTGGGGACGCGCGACGGCACCGTCGCCCGCGTCGACGCCGAATCCGGCGAGGTCCGGTGGACCGCCTCGGTGTTCGGCGCGGTCACGTCGCTGGCGACGAGTGCCGACATCGCCTACGTCGGCACCGAGGCGGGCGAGGTGTACGCGCTCTTCGACGACGGGGGACACGGTCCCGCGGACGGTCGGTTCGAGGCCGGAGCCAACCGGACGCGGTCCGGCGACAGCGAGGTGCGAAACACCTCTGGAAGCCGGACGCAGTCCGGCGACAGCGAGGTGCGAAACACCTCTGGAAGCCGGACGCAGTCCGGCGACAGCCGGGGGCTGTGGCGGCGGAAGCTCCCCGGAAGCGTCGTCGACGTCGCCCTCGGAAACAGTGGCCCCGTGTACGCGACGACGTTCGCCGGCGGCACGTTCGAACTCGCGGACGGCCTCCACGCGGGGCGGACCAGCTGGCACGTCGAGTCCGGCCCTGCGAAGGACTCGCTGGTCCTCACCGACGACGCCGTCTACGGCGCGGACGGCGGCGGTCTCGTATCGATGCGCAGACACGGCGGGGGGCGGCGGTGGGCGGTCGACGGATCGTTCGTCGGGGGGATGGCCGGCGCGGGCGACACGCTCTACGTCGGCGGCGAGGACGGCGTCTCGGCCTACCGGATGGGCGGCGGCCTCGGCGTCGGCGACCTGCGGCTGAACGCCCGACGCTGGCGGGTCGGCGTGGAGGGGTCGGTCGTCCACGGCCTCGCCGTCGCCGACGGTACGGTGTTCGCTCCCGTGAGCGGCACCGAGGACACGCCGGCGGCGCTTCTGGCGCTCGACGCGTCCTAACGGCGGATTCCTGGCGCTCGCTTCACCCTACGGGAACGACTCGACCAGTTCGACGCCCGCCGACGCCCCGATCCGCGCCGCGCCCGCGTCGAGCATCGCCTCCGCCTCCTCGTAGGTGCCGATGCCACCGCTCGCTTTCACTGGCAGATACTCCGCGAGCAGCGCCACGTCCTCGACGGTCGCGGGGCCCGCAAAGCCCGTCCCCGTCTTCAGGTAGTCGGCATCGGCCTCCACGGCCGCCTCGGCCGCTCGGCGCTTCCCGGCGTCGGACAGCAACGGCGCCTCGACGATGACCTTCACCGGCACCGGGACGGCGGCGACGAGTTCGGCGAGTTCGTCGACGACCGAGTCCATCTCCCCTGCGGTCACCCGGCCGACGTTCACCACCACGTCGAGTTCGTCGGCGCCGTCCTCCCACGCCGCGACGGCCTCCTCTCGTTTCACCGCCGGTGCGTGCTGGCCGTGGGGGAATCCCACGACGCTCACTACCGTCACCGCCGGCGCTTCGTCGACGACGTCGGCCACGTAACACGGCGGGATACAGGCGTTCGTGCCGTACTCGGCCGCCTCCGCCACGATTCGGCGGGCGTCGGCAAGCGTCGTCTCCGGCCCGAGGACGGTGTGGTCGATGCGCGCGGCGAAGTCGGCGCGGTCCATGCCACTCCCTCACGTCGACGGAGCGTAAGGCTTTCCCGCCGACTCGTCGCGCATGTACCATGGCCGTGCTTCCGGAGGGATTCGCGCTCCCGCCGCTCCCCTATCTGGTCGTCCTCGCCGTCGGTCTCGTCGCCGTCGGCGCCCTCCTCCGCCGGCGACGACCTTCCGTCACCGACGCGACGGTCGTCGCGCTCACACCGTGGATGGTCCTCGGCTCCGCCCTGCACGTTCTCTACGCGCTCGAGACGCTACCACCGGTCGTACGCCCGCTGGCCGGCACCCCCGCCGTCTACCTCACCGTCGCCGTCGTCGCGGGCGCGACGTGGCTCGGCGCCGACGCCGGTGCGGGTGACGCTGACACGACGCCCCGTTTCGTCGGTGGCGTCGGCCTCGTCGCCCTCGTCCCCGTCGTCGCCGCCGCCCTCGGCGTCGGTGCCGGCCGTGGATCGCTCCGTCTCCTCCCCTCGATCGCCATTCTCGTCGGCGCCGTCGCCGTCGCCGTGGCGACGTGGGCGCTCCTCCGTCGGGGCTACGCCGGCGTGACCGCGACTGGCCGCGCCGGCGCTCTCGCCGTCGCCGGGCACGCGCTCGACGGTGTCTCGACGGCGGTGGGGATCGATCTCCTCGGCTTCGACGAGCGCACCCCGCTCTCGGCGCTCGTCCTCGAGTTCGCGGCGTCGCTTCCCACCAACTCCCTGATCGGGAGCGGGTGGCTGTTCGTCGCCGTGAAACTCGTCGTCGTCTCGGTCGTCGTGATCGCCCTGACCGAGACAGTCCGCGAGGACCCCGTGTGGGGGCGGCTCCTGCTCGGCTTCGTCGCCGCCGTCGGCCTGGGGCCGGGTGCCCACAACGTGTTGCTGTTTGCCGTCGCCTAGTCGGCGACCAACCGCACCCGATAGCGGTAGTACGCCCCGTCGTACAGCGCCGTTCCGGTTCCGGGGTCGTCGACGACCGCGTCCTTCTCGACGTTGCCGTCGAGATAGGCGCGGGCGTGGAGTTCGGTCAGGACGGTTCGGTACGGCTCCGAGTAGGGATGACGCTCCGCGTAGCCGCCGCTCCGTGCGTCACGCAGCACCGAGCGTGCCTCCCTCGACAGGTCGTCGCCGGTCAGGCGCACGTCGACGAACTGCGCCCGGAGGATCGCCTCCAGTCGCTCGGGCGATTCGGCGACCGGTTCGATCGTCGCACGGTACACCGGTTCGTGGAATCGATCGCGATGCACCTCGACGGCGTACACCCTGTCGCGGTAGGCGACGTGCTCGACCCGTCCCGGACCCACCAGCCTGCTCGCTTCGGCATCCGCCTCGTCGCGGAAGACGAAGCCGCCACGCCGGACCAGTCCCCACGGGACCCCGCCTACGTCCCCACGCGCCCGGGCGGCCATGTGCGCGACGTGGACGGCCGTCCGGTCGGCCTCGGAGAGGTCGTCGGCATCGACGACGTCGGCGTCGGTGGCGGTGTCACCCCTCTCCACGTCGTCGACGGCCGACAGCCGTACCACGGGGTTCGTGACTGCCCGTTCGTTCACGACGACCGAGCCGAGGCGGTAGTACGTCCCTTCGTGGCGGGCGTACCGCGGGTCGTCGGGACGGGAGCCGAAGGGCGTCCGTCCCCGGGTGGTGTAGCGCTCGCCGGCGAGTGCCGCCGAGAACGCCTCCCGGTCGTGTGGGCGTTCGGTCTCGGCGAACTCGACCACGTGGCCCGACCGGAGGGGCGTCGGAGCGTCGGACAGGCGGAGTCGGAGTCGTCGATTGCCGCCGTCCCCACTGTCGCCGACGGGGGCGTCGCTCCCGCGCGTGACGTCGAGACAGCCAGACAGCGAGAGGACGCCGGCCGTCGCTCCGGCGGCGAGGACGCGACGTCGGTTCGGTGGCATGAGTTCCCACTCGACCGCCCGCATGTTGGGTGCATCGATGGCTCAAACGGGCGTTCCAGTCACCGGTCGATCCGGGACCGTTTTGCCCCGGCGGTGCGTGCAACTACCATGACGCTCCAGCCGCACCTGCGTGTCGACGAGGACGACGTTCGTGACGTGGCGCTGCTGCCCGGCGATCCGGGACGCGTCGAGCGTATCGCGGCCCAGTGTGACGCCGCGGAGGAACTCGCGCACAACCGCGAGTACTTCCTAGTCGACGCCGAGTACGACGGGGTCCCGCTGACGATCTGTTCGACCGGCGTGGGGTCACCCTCCGCGGCCATCGCCCTCGAGGAACTCGCCGCCGTCGGCGTGGAGACGGTCATCCGGCCGGGGACGACCGGCGCGCTCCAGGCCGACATCGAAATCGGCGACATGGTGGTCGCCACCGGCGCCGCCAAGGAGGAGGGGACGACCAAGCGCTACGAGCGAGTCGAGTACCCCGCAGTCCCCGACTTCGAGGTGGCTCGGGCGCTCGTCGCCGCCAGCGAAAGCAACGACGAAGACGTCCACGTCGGTCCGATCGTCACCGACGACGCCTTCTACGCCGAGACGGGCGACTACGTGGACGACTGGGAGGCTGCGGGACTTCTCGCGGTCGAGATGGAGGCCGCTGCGCTCTTTGCCCTCGCCCGGCGGAAGGGGTTGCGAGCGGGCGCCATCTGTACCGTCGACGGCAACCTCGTCGCGGGGACACAGAAGGGAAGCGGCGACGTCACCGAGGACGAACTCCCGCCGAAGGCCCGGGACAACGTCGAGCGCATGATCGGTCTGGCGCTCGACGCCGCCGCGACACTCGGATAGGATGTTCGAGGGGGTGCTCGCACGACTGATCGCCGTCGCCCGGCGGTTCAGGCGGTTCGAACGGCGAGAACTCGCCGCCTTCGGCCGCTGGATCCAGCACACCGGCAACCTCCTCCACCTGACGGTGCTGGTTGCGGTGCCGCTGCTTATCGGTCTCGTCACTCTCGTCTCGAACGCCCTGACCGAACTCTCCTTTCTCCTCTTCCCGCCGCTGGCCGCGGGGGCGTACACGCTCTTTTCGGATCCCGAGGGGCGCTACGCCTCGCCCCGGAAGTTCGTGATCGGCCTCGTCGTCGGTGCACTGTGTGGGTGGGCGGCACTCGGCCTCTCGGCGTCCGCCGGCCCCGCGACCACGGCCGTCTCGCCGGCGAGCGCCGCGCTCTCGATTTTCCTCACCGGTGCCGTGACGTGGGTACTCGACGTCGAGGAGCCGGCCGCGTTCTCGACGGCGCTTCTGGTCCTCGTCACCGACAACGCCTCGCCGGAGGCGTACGTCACGAGCGTCGCCGTCTTCGGGACGCTGGTCGCGCTCGTTTTCTCCGTCTGGCGCGCCCGGTTCTACGAGCGCCGTGCGCAGTACCTCTACGACACTGCTCAGGGCGACGATCACGTCCTCGTTCCGATGCGGGGCGACTCCGCCCGTGCGGAGACGACGGCCCTGTTCGGCGCGACACTCGCTGCCGCCCACGACGCCGGAAAGGTCGTCCTGCTGTCGGTGGTGGACGCCGACGGTGAGGGCGGACACGATGTCGCCGCCGACGCTGTCGCGACCGAAACCGCGACGCGGCTCGAAGACACCGCGCGGACGATCCGGACGCGTGCGGGCGTCCCCTGCGAGGTGGTCGTCGCCCGCGGCCATCCGGTACCGACGACCGTTCAGACGGCGTCGAACGCGAACTGTGACCTCGTCGTCACGCCGTACGAGGAGGACCGCGGGCTGCTCTCGCCGTACGTCCGCGGCGTGTTCGACAGCCGGTTCGACGCCGTCGCCTTCCGGTCGACGACGGGTCAGCGTCGCTGGCGACGGATCCTGGTGACGGTCGCTCGCCCCGGCGACACCGCCCACGCCATGCTCGACTTCGCGGCGCGTCTGGCCGGCCGGGGCGGGAGCGTGAGCGTCTGCACCTGCATCGATGCCGAGGTGGAGCGCCGACGCGCCGAGTCGCGACTGGCCAACCTCGTGGAGACGGTGGACGCCGACGTCGAGACGCGGGTGGCACGGAGCGACATCACGGCGTTCATCGGTGCCAACGCTGGCGCGTACGACCTGCTGATCGTCGGCTCCTCCGGCGATCGGTCGCGCGCCTCCCGGTTCGTCTCGCCGCCGACCTTCGAGCGCCTCCACGAGGTAGACTGCGACGTGGCGGTCGTCGACCGCGGGCGGCCCTAGCCCCCGTCGAGCGAGCGGCCGCCGTGGTCGGAGGTATCCGAACCGAGGGCCACCCCGAGCGGGCGACCCCGCACCGACTCATATTTCGTCGAGCAAGCGGTCGGCCACCGCCTCCGTGTCCACGTTCCGGCCACCGAGCGCCGATTCGACGAGCAGATGCCCGCCAATGCTCGCGGGGCTGATGACCGTGTCCGCCCCCGCCCGGCGGAGTTTGGCCACGTTTTCGCGCTGTGTCGCCGCCGCGACGATGTGGACGTCGGGCGCGAGGTGTCGCACCGTCAGGATGGCGAGCGCGTCGGCCGCGTCGTCGTTCGTGGCGGCGACGACGGCTCGGGCATCCGTGACCTGGACGCGTTCGAGCGTCGCCTCGTCGCTCGTGTCGCCGGTGAGCGTGTCGATGCCCCGCTCGCCCAGACGGCGAGCGACGTCGCCGTCCGGGACGACGACCAGGAAGGGTGCTTTGCCGTTCAGTTCCTGTACGATCGCCTCGGTCAGATCGCCGTGTCCGAGGACGAGGACGTGATCGTCGAGCAGATCGAGTTCTGATTGTGTCATCTTTCCGAGTGCCTTGACGAGTCGGGCTTCGATGGCGGGCGTCAGCAGGACCCCGAGGGCGATGGCGAAACTCGCCGTCCCGACGACGAGCGCCGAGATGCCGAACAGCCGCGCCACCGCCGTCTGGGGGACGATGTCGCCGTAGCCGACGGTACTGGAGGTGACGACGGCGAAGTAGACGGCGTCGACGAGCGTGTTCATCCCGCCGAACTCCTCGTGGAGGGCGTACGCGCCGGTCGTGATGTACACCTGCGACCCGCCGAGCGCGAGCATGGCGGCCAGTTGTGTCGCGGAGAAGTCGACCTCGCGGTCGAACCGGCGACGGTTGAGCGCCACCGCAGGCAGGGCCAGCACCGAGAGCACCACCAACGGGATCGAGGTTTCGCTCGCCTGCACCAGTCCCTGAGCGGCGGAGACGACGAGCAGGCCGAGCGTGGTGTACCAGGCGGCGCGCAACCCGCGACGCAGCCCGAGCGCGCTCCCGAGCAACAGGAAGCCGGTGAGCGTGCCGGTAAAGCCCGCGGTGGTACGAGCCACCGGCGGGACGAAGGGGACGACCGGCCGCCCGGTGGGCGAACCCATGTGGACGAGGCCCGTCGCCATCGAGAGCGCACCGGCGAGCAGCGTCAGCCCGACTGCCGCCCGAACGCCGAGAAACCGGTCGCTCCGATTCGCGGCCATGCCTACTCCCTCGCGGACGTGCTTGATAAAGGGCTCGTCGCGTGTGTGCCCCGGTAGGGGTTTAGGCCTCGCCGTCGAGTCGGGACCATGGCGTCGCTCCCCGTCGAAGTGTTCCTTGGCATCTACCTCGGCGTCCTGACGGGTATCGTCCCGGCGCTGGTGTCGTGGGCGCTCGGATTCCTCTTCAAGTACGTCACCGGCGTCACCGTGCCCGCGTTCGGTGTGGTCGTCCTCGCCGTCGCCATCGCCGGCGTCAACGGCGGACTGATGGCGCTGAACGACCCCACGTTCACGCAGTCGGCGAATCAGGTCCGCCTGAGCGTCGCGCTCATCGTCGTGTTGATGCTCTCGCTGTACGCCCACAGCGCCGGCGACAAGATGGGCGCGGAGTTTCCGCGCCGACTGTCGCTTCGCAAGCTCACGAACCGCACGCTCTCGACCGACGTGGTCGAACTCGTCGGCGGTCGGGGACAGGTCGCGGTGCGGGTCGCCGGCGACGTCGGCGACATGGAGGGGTATCCGTCGGTCCCCGCGGACCTCCGTCGCGAGCTTCGCGAGTGGTCCGGCACCTTCCCCGCCGACGTCCCCGTCGTCGAACTCGAAGAGCGCGTGGCCGACCGCCTCCGCACGGAGTTCGACCTCGCGGACGTATCGGTGACGCTCGACGAGCGTGCGCGGGCGACGGTCAACGCCGCCCCGCCGCTGGGCGGCCTCTCGAAGCGCGTCCCGCCCGGCAAGCGCGGCGTCTCGGTGCGGGCGCTTCTCCCGACCGGGACCGCTCGCGGCGACGAAGTGACGATTGCGACGACCGAGCGAAGCTACCGCGGCGAGGTGATCAGCCTGCGGAGCGACCGCGCGGCCCGGGCCGACGCCACCGACGGCGGCACCGCCTCCGACCACGGTCACGACCCCGTTCCCGATCCTGCCGTCTCCCCGTCGGTCCCCGTCGCCGACGGCGGCGACGGCCGCGTGACCGTCGCCGTCGACGCCGGGCAGGCGGCCGCTCTGCTCGGCTCGACCGTCGACCGCCTCACCGTCCGGTCCCGCGGAACACGCCGCGAGTACGAACTCCTCTCGCTTCTCCGGCGGGCGGGCCACCGGATTCGGAAGGTGTCCCTGCGCGAAGGCGCGCCCGTCGCCGGGTCGACAATCGGCGACGCGGCCCTCCGGGACGCGTACGGCGTGACGGTGCTCGCGGTCCGCCACGAGGGTCGCTGGCGGTTCGCGCCCCGTGGCTCCCAGGCGCTCGTCGCGGGCGACGACCTGTTCGTCGTCGGCCCCTCCGACGCCGTCACCGCGTTCCGGGAGGCGGTCGCGTGATGCCGGTGCCGATGCAGGTACCGGTGCCGGTGCCGGTGCCGGCGGTCGAACCCTCGCTGCTCCGCCTGATCGGGCAACTGCTCGCGTTCGCCGTCGGCGCCGCCCTCGTGAGCGGCGTTGCGGCGCTTTTCTATCGGTGGTACGCCAAGCTCCGTCTGCCGTTGTGGCTGTCGGTCCTGCTCGGCCTCTCGGTCGTCGCGGTGGCGCTCAACACCGTTGGGGTGTTCACCGACCTGCTCAGCGGCGATACGGGGCTGTTCTCCACCTCACGGATCGCGTTCAACGTCGTCGCGCTGGGAACCGGTGCGACCGCCGCGCCCGTCGGTCGCCTCGTCGGCGACCGGATCGCGACCGACGTGTTCGCCGTCGCCGGCGTCCGCGAACTCGACGTCGAGGTGAGCCGGATCGTCCGCTCGGTCGGCCGTATCACCGACGTGACTCTCCCCGAGGAAATCGACGATATCGAGGGGTACGACCCCGTCAGCCCCGCGACGAAGGAGTCGCTCGCCGGCAAGACGCTGATCTTCCCGCGTCGTCTGACGGTCGCCGAACTCCACGAGCGCCTCGTCACCCGCCTGCAGGATGACTACGACGTTGGTCACGTCGACGTCGAGCTCACGGCCGACGGCGCAGTCGACTACCTCGCACTGGGGAGTCGAGCGACGGGAATCGGCCCGACGCTCGCCCCCGGAACCGTCGCCGTCGCGGTCCGGGCCGACCCCGCCAACGCCGCCAGTCCGGGCGACCGGGTGCAGGTGTGGCGCACTCCCCCGGCCGCCGGCGTCACCGATGCGGATGCCGACGCCGACGACAGTCCCGATGTCGAGGCGGATGACGCTGCTGCCGCCGCTCCCGAACCCGGTGCCCCCGCCACCGCTCCCGCTCCCGAGCGCGTACTGACCGCCGAACTCCGCGCGCACGTCGACGACGTGGCGACGCTCGCCGTCGCCGAGGAGGAGACGTCCCGTCTCGACGCCGGGTCGACCTACCGGCTGGTGACGCTCCCGACGGAACCGCAGGCCGAACGCGAGTTCGCCTCCCTCCTCCGGGCGGCCGAGGAGACCATGTACGTCGTCACCGTTGCCGAGGGGAGCGACCTCGTGGGGACGTCGGTCGGGGCCCTCGACACGACTGTCGTCGCCGTCACCGCGGCCGACGGGAGCGTCGACGCCCTCCCCGACGACCGGTCGCTCGCGCCCGGCGACACGGTGTACGTCGTCGCCCGCCCGGAGACGTACCGCCGCCTCGACGCGCTTAGTCGTCCGGCCTAAGCGCAGACGCAACTCCTTTGGCCGACGGGGCGCGAGTCGTACTCATGCAGTGGAAGTTGTTCGCGGACCTCGCGGAAGTGGCCGGCGACCGGGAGATTCGCGTCGACGTCGACCCCGGCTCGTCGGTCGGCGACGCGCTCGACGAACTGTTCGACGCCCGGCCCGCCCTCCGTGACCGCGTCCTCGACGACGCGGGGGAGGTTGCCGACCACATCAACGTACTCCGGAACGGCGAGAGCGTCCACGCGGCGGAGGGCCTGGAGACACGGCTCGAAGCGGGGGACGAACTCGCGCTGTTCCCGCCGGTCAGCGGCGGTCGACGTCGATAACGGATCCCGAACGAGACAGGGAATACGAACTCGCAGACGCCGTCAGTCGGGGCGCGGACGCGCGGTGAACAGCGTCTGTACGACCGTGAAGGGATCGTACACCGACTGGTGGCACTGACAGTAGACGCCGTTGGCGTTGCCGAACCGCGCGGCGTCCTCGGTCTGCTTGTAGCCGGGGACACAGCAGAAGTGCGTACACTTGTTGAGCCACGCGATGAACCCTTCGGCGGTGCTCGCCTGGAGCCACTCGTCGTCCTGGGCGGCCTCCTCGATGCGGGAACTCCGGAGCACCTGGATGGGGATCGGGTTCTCCGACTCCCCGGACCGCCACGTCCCCGTCGCGGGCTTGCCGACGCCGGCGTCGCCGATGCCGTTGCCCCACTCGGTGTAGTCGTCGAAGTCGTCGACGTGGAAGCGGTCGCCCTGCTCTTTGCTCGACGACTGCCAGTCGTAGGCCGGGGCCGCTCCGGACCGGAAGTAGTTGTCGCTTTCGTAGCCCGGCTGGATGCCCTGGTTCCCCTCGAGCCCACAGTACTGGAACCACTCCGAGGAGTAGGTCGTGCCGCCGAGGTCCATCTCGGCGACCTGGACCTCGATCCCACCCTCCGTGGTGGTCTCCACCTCGGGCCAGATGCCCCTGATGTACCCCTCGGAGTCGATTTCCAGCGGGATCTGTGGCATCCCGCGTGGCGCCGGACCCGCCGTGTTCTCGATGGACCACGCCTGTGTGGCTCCCCCACCGGACCCCGGCGAGGCAGTCGCGCTGTTGACGGTGGCCGTCCCGAGGGCGCCCACGCCGGCGAGCGCCGACCCGCCGACGACGCCCTTGACGAACCGTCGCCGGCCGCTCTCTTCGGGATATTTGTCGTCCGCGCTCATGCTCGAAGGTTAGCGTGGGTAGTGAAAAGCATGACGAAGTGCCCGACTGACCATCCGAACGGCCGCCACGCACGCGGTCAGTTCCAGGGCGCGTTCGGGAAGTCGACGATCCGCTTTTCGCGTTCGATGCCGTCGATCCGGGCCACGTCCTCCTCGTCGAGTGTCAGATCGAGTGCGCCGTAGTTCTCGCGGACGTGATCCGGCGATCCAGCCTTCGGAATCGGGACGGCGCCGTTCGCCAGCACCCACGCCAGCGAAACCTGTGCGGGCGTGGCGTCGTGTTTCTCCGCCACCGTCCGAACTTCGGGCACGTCCGTGACGGCGTTGCGCGCGATGGGCGCGTACGCCACCAGCCGGTAGCCGTGGCGGTCGGCGTGCGCGCGGAGTTCCTCCTGCTGGAGCAAGGGATGCATCTCGACCTGGTGGGCGGCGGGCGGTTCGCCGAGACGGTCGATGGCCTCGTCCAGGAGGTCGGGCGTGAAGTTGCTGAGGCCGACTTCGCGGGTCAGTCCCGACTCGCGTGCCTCGAGGAGGGCCGGCAGCGTCTCCGCGGGATCGTACGTGTCCATCGGCCAGTGGACGTACAGTAGATCGAGGGCGTCGACGCCCAGGCGGTCGACGCGCTCGCGGGCGCTCTCGAGGAACGCCGCTTCTCCGAGACGGTCGCGCCACACCTTCGAGGCGAGGACAACCTCCGAGCGGTCGACGTCGCTCGCGGCGATCCCCTCGCCGACCGACGCCTCGTTCCCGTAGTACTCGGCGGTGTCGACGTGGCGATACCCCGTCGAAAGCGCCGTCCGCACGGCGGTTCGACAGCGGTCCGGATCGGTCAGCCGGTAGGTACCGAAGCCGAGTCGCGGAATTTCCATACCGTCCCCTGCGGTGCCGTCCTCTCGAAGCCTGCGGTTTCGTGCCGCCGAGTCGTGCGAGTCCGCCGCACGCGGGCTACGTAGGCGAAACGATTTTGATGCGCGCTCGCGCACGGTCGGTATGCCGACGGAACCCGAGACAGGGTACGACCCGGAACTGGGTCGGAAGTTCGTTTTCGTAACGGGAGGTGTCATGTCCGGGCTCGGCAAGGGGATCACGGCCGCGAGCACCGGCCGCCTCCTGTCGAACGCGGGCTTCGACGTGACCGCCGTAAAGATCGATCCCTACCTCAACGTGGACGCGGGGACGATGAACCCCTACCAGCACGGGGAGGTGTACGTGCTGAAAGACGGGGGCGAGGTCGACCTCGATTTGGGCAACTACGAGCGCTTCCTCGGGACGGACATGACCTTCGATCACAACGTCACCACGGGGAAGACGTACAAACACGTCATCGAGAAGGAGCGGGCGGGCGACTACTTGGGGAACACGGTCCAGATTATTCCCCACGTCACCGACGACATCAAGCGGCGCATCCGCGAGGCTGCGGAGGGAACCGACGTCTGTCTCGTCGAGGTCGGGGGGACCGTCGGCGACATCGAGGGGATGCCCTACCTCGAGGCGCTGCGACAGTTCGCCCACGAGGAGGACGACGAGGATGTGCTCTTCACTCACGTGACGCTCGTCCCGTACTCGAAAAACGGCGAGCAGAAGACCAAGCCGACCCAGCACAGCGTGAAGGAACTCCGGTCGATCGGCCTTCAGCCCGACGTGCTCGTGGGTCGGTGTGAGGACCGCCTCGATCCGGAGACCAAAGAGAAAATCGCGCTGTTCTGTGACGTGCCGACCGACGCCGTCTTCTCCAACCCCGACGTCGAGGACATCTACCACGTCCCCCTGATGGTCGAGGAGGAGGGACTGGACGAGTACGTGATGGAGCGGTTGCACATCGCCGACGAGGCGTTGCCCGCCGACGAGCGGGCCAGTCGCTGGCGCGAACTCGTCACGCGCGAGCGCACCGGCGAACTCGACGTCGCGCTGGTCGGAAAATACGCCCTCGAGGACGCGTACATGTCGATCCACGAGGCGCTGAAACACGCCGGTATCCACGAGGAGGTCGAGGTGAACACCCTGTGGGTCGACGCCGACGAGATGCGCGATCACCACACCGAACGTCTCCGCGAAGCCGATGCGATCGTCGTTCCCGGTGGCTTCGGCTCCCGGGGCAGCGAGGGGAAGATCGAGGCCATCCGCTACGCCCGCGAGAACGACGTGCCCTTCCTCGGTCTCTGTCTCGGCTTCCAGATGGCCGTCGTCGAGTACGCGCGCAACGTCCTCGGGCTGGAGGGCGCTCACTCCGCCGAGATCGACGCGGAGACGCCCTATCCCGTGATCGACCTCCTGCCGGAACAGTACGACCTCGAAGATCTGGGCGGGACGATGCGACTCGGCGCTCACGAGACGGAGATCCTCCCCGGGACACTCGCTCACGAGGTGTACGGCGCCGACTCCTGTACCGAACGCCACCGCCACCGCTACGAGGTCAACCCCGAGTACATCGACGACCTCGAGGCCGGCGCCCTCACCTTCTCCGGGCGCGCGGGCAACCGCATGGAGGTCGTCGAACTCGACGACCACCCGTACTTCCTCGGGACGCAGTTCCACCCCGAGTTCCGGTCGCGCCCCGACCGCGCGAGCCCGCCGTTCGTCGGTCTCGTCGAGGCGACGCTAGAGCGAGTCACCGAGGAAGACGGACGGGGGGTGGAGGCCTGATGGTCGACACCGACGAGTTCATCGACGAGGCAACCGCGGAGATCGCCGACGAGATCGGCGACGCCAACGCGATCATCGCGCTCTCGGGTGGCGTCGACTCCTCGGTCGCGGCCGCGCTCGCCTACCGAGCCATCGGCGATCGGCTCACCCCCGTCTACGTCGACACCGGACTGATGCGGAAAGGCGAGACGGCGGGGATCCGGGAGACGTTCGACTTCATGGATAGCCTCCGGATCGTCGACGCGCAGGATCGCTTTCTGGAGGCGCTCGCCGGCGTGACCGATCCCGAAAAGAAGCGCCACGTCATCGGCGAGGAGTTCATCCGCGAGTTCGAGCGTGCCGCCCGCGAGACCGACGCCGACTACCTCGTTCAGGGGACGATCTATCCCGACCGCATCGAGAGCGAGGGCAACATCAAGTCCCACCACAACGTCGGCGGCCTGCCCGAGGTGGTCGACTTCGAGGGTATCGTCGAACCCGTTCGCGACCTCTACAAGGACGAGGTGCGGCAGGTGGCCCGCGCGCTCGACCTCGAGGAGGTCGTCTCCGAGCGGATGCCCTTCCCGGGGCCCGGACTCGCCGTGCGGATCCTCGGCGAGGTGACCGAGGAGAAACTCGACGTGGCCCGCGAGGCGTGTCACGTCGTCGAGGAGGAGGTCGCCGAACACGATCCGTGGCAGGCCTTCGCGGCCGTCATCGGCAAGGCAACCGGCGTCAAGGGCGACAACCGCGTCCACGGCTGGGTCGTCTCGGTTCGCTCCGTCGAGAGCCGCGACGGCATGACCGCGCGCGCACAGAACCTCCCGTGGGAGACGCTCCAGCGCATCCAGAGTCGCATCACGGGCGAGAACGACGACGTCGCGCGGGTCGTCTACGACGTGACACACAAACCCCCCGCGACCATCGAGTACGAGTAGTGACCCGAGCTATCCTCGCCGGGCCGGATCGTGACGGTCTCGGCGCCGCGCTGGAGAGGCAGGGAATCGACGTACGGCGTGTCGACGGGATGCTCACGGCGGCGACGCTCGACGACGCCGGCATCGAGGACGCCGACCTGTTCGTCCTCACGGATCTCGACGAGGCGACGGCCATTGCCGTCGTCAAGGACTCCAACCCGGACGTCCGGGTCGTCGTCTACAGCCACGACTCGCTCCCGAACTTCGCTCGCGGGCAGACCGACCTCGCGATGGATCCCGACCTGTTCGAGGTCGAGATGGTTGCCGAGGAGCTAGCCTGATAGCCGCGGTCGCCGCTTCGGTGGCCGGCAGTCGGATCGCAGTCACCCGTCGTCACGCTCGAGTTGGATGCGGATGCAGTTCCCACCGCGATCACTCTTCTCGGCGGTGACGGCCCCGCCGGAGCGATTCACGACCAGATACACCATCCATAGTCCGAGCCCGGTCCCGTGATACAGTGGGCCGACCTCCTCACCGTCGACCAGTAATCGGGCCTCCGTCTCCGGGAGCGGATCGTTCCCGTCTTCGACGTCGATCCGTACTCGATCCCCACCGGCTTCGACACGCACCTCGACCTCGCTGTCGCTCCCGTCGCCGTGAACTGTGGCGTTGGTTACGAGTTCCTCGATCGCCAGTTCGATCCGTCTCGTCGCGACCGCGACGAGACGGGACGGGGTGTCGGATTCGACCGTCGCGGCGGGGTATGAGCTGTTGACCCGCTCCGCAACGTCCCGAACCGTCGACGCGATATCGACCCTCCGGCGGTCTCGATCCTCGGACAGCATGGCCGCTACCGTTCGTCCTTTTTGAGACATGTCCAGGATCTCGTCGACTTTTCGAACGACCCGCCCGGCGGTGGCCGATTCCTCGCCGTCGCCCCGGGACGCGATGTTCTCGGCGTGCCCCCGGATCACGTTCAGGTCGTTACGCAGGTTGTGTCGGAGCATGCGGTCGAGCCGATCCAGATGTCGTTCCCGTTCCTTCCGGTTCGAGATGTCGACCTGAAAGGCGGCGAATCGTTCGACCTCTCCGGACGGGCCGGCTACGGGGACGATGTACTGCCGGGCTACATACTGGCCGCCGCCTTTCCGCTCGTCGACGACCTCCTCCTCCCAGACCTCTCCACTCCGGACCGCCTCCCAGAGGCGTTCGAAGTACGCCTCGTCGTGGGTACCCGAGTTCAGGAGCGCCGGCGTCTGCCCGATGGCTTCCGCCCGCGTGTATCCAGTCAGCTCCTCGAACGCGCTGTTGACGTACGTGATCGTCCCGTCCGGTTTCGTAACATAGACCGCATGGACCGCACTCTCGACGACACGCCTGAGCCACCGTAGCTCCCGCGAGCGTTCCCGCCGTGCTGTGACGTCCCGAAGCGTGCCGACCGACCCTTCGAACGTCTCTCCGTCGTACGGGAGTACGCCCATGTGGTCCTCACAGACGATGGGTTCTCCCTCACCGGGCCGAACGTCGAGTTCGAACGTGACTTCGTCCGGACCGTCGGTGGAGAGAAGACGGGCCAGGTTCCGCTCGGCGCGTTCGATGGCTTCGGACCCCTTGATGAGTTGTGCCGTACTCCCGAGGATGGTCTTCTCGTCGTATCCGACCAGGTCGACGAATGCGTCGTTGACGTAGGTGAACCGCCCCGTCTCGTTGAGGACGTAGACGGCGTCGTTCAGCGCCTCGACGATGGTTTCGTAGCGCCGTAACTCCTTTTTGCGCCGCCTTCGCTCCGTGATGTCCTCGAACTTCGAAAAGATACTCCGGACGTCACCGTCATCGTCGGTGACGGCACGGTTGTACCACTCACACGTGATCCCCGTGCCGTCCTTGCGAACGTTCCGATTTCTGACTCGAGTGCCGCTATCATTCTTGAGGAGCCCGGCGACCGCTTCGGCGACTCGTTCCCGGTCGGCCTCGGCGACGATGATCTCCCAGGATCGGCCCTGCAGTTCCGCCTCCGAGTAGCCTAGTATCTCCTCGGCGGCCGCGTTGACCCGTTCGAACCGGAACTCCTCGTCCCACTGCACCGCACCCAGCGGCGACTCCTCGAAAAACAGGGAGAGATACTCCTGCCCCGGGTCGGGCTCTCGTCGGCGACCGTGCTCGGTGACTCGCTCCTCGACCGCCGCCGCCACTGCGGCGGCCCGGTCTGACACCTCGTCCGCCCGAACGTACTCCGAGACGTCGGCGGAGACGGCACGGCTCGCCACCGCTTCACTCCCCCCGTCGGTACACAGTACGAACGGCAGCGTGGGGTACTCCTCGCGAACGGTTTCGAGCAGTTCGAGTCCATCAATTCCGGGCAGGTCGTAGGCGGAGACCAGACAGTCGTAGCCGGCGCTGGATAGCCGATCGAGGCAGTCTCTTGCCCGAGTGGCGTGATCGATCGTGATGTGAGCGTTCCGGCGGTCGATTCGCGCCGGGATGGTCGTGTCGTCGTCGACGTATCCGACCACGACCTGGTCGTCCATGCGAGCCGTTCGATCACACACAGATAAAACTATCGTCAATAGACTCGTCGAAGCCGCACCGTTAAGGCGCCTCCGTACAACCCTCGATCATGACCCTCGACCGACTGGAGTCGCTCGACCCCGATCCCGGGGAGGTGCTGACCACCGAACTCGTCGTCGGCGACGACGTTCTGGTGAAAGCCTTTGCGCTCGGCCCCGGCGCGGAACTCGACGCCCACGACCACGCCGATAGCACGAACGTCTTTCACGTGCTCCGTGGAACCGTGACGGTGATCCAGGGTGACGACGAGGAGGCGATCGCGGCGCCAGGCGTCGTCCACCACGAGCGCGGCGTGAGCCACGGCGCAAGAAACGAGACGGACGGGGTGGCGGTGTTCACCGCCAGCCTCTGTCCGATGCCCGGTTCCGGATGAGCCGCCGGCTCGTCCGGTGAGTCAGCCATGTCACGCACGAGCGTCACTGCCCACGCCCGACTTCACTTCGGTTTCTGTAACCTGAGCCTCGCACGGGAGCGCCTCTACGGGAGCCTCGGCGTCGCCCTCGACCGGCCGTCGGTGACCATCACCGCGTCGCCCGCCGAGGCCGTCGGCTGTGATCGGGCGCCGATCCGGGAGTACGCCGAGCGGGCGGTCGACCTGCTCGGCGTCGACGGCGCCGCGGTGACGGTCGAGGGGGCCCTCCCCCGACACGTCGGCCTGGGTAGCGGGACGCAGTTCGCGCTCGCGACGCTCGTCGCCGTCGCCCGCGCCCACGACCGGCGCGTCGCCGTTCGGGCGCGCGCCCCGGATCTGGGCCGTGGCGGCCGCTCGGGTGTCGGCGTTGCGACCTTCGAGGACGGGGGGTTCGTCCTCGACGCCGGCCACCCGACCGCGCGTTTCACCACCGATCGCCCCGCAATCGGTCGGTGGTCGGTGCCGCCGGTCGTGGCTCGGCACCCGATCCCCGACGACTGGCGGTTCCTGATCGTCGTCCCCGACACCCCGGCGGGGCCGAGTGGCGACGACGAGGATCGAAGCATGCGATCGGTCGTCGAATCCGCGCCGCCGGCGCCGAGCGACCGTCTCGCCGGCGTGATCGCCCGGCGGGTTCTCCCGGCGATCACCGAAGGGGCGGCCGAACGCTTCGGCGCCGCCGTCGCCGACGTCGGCCGACTCAACGGCACTTGGTACGCCGACGAGCAGGGTGGCGTCTATCGCCCGCCAGCGGGCGAACTCGTGGCGGCGCTGGACGACGCGCCCGCCGTCTACGGTGCGGGCCAGTCGTCGTGGGGGCCGGCGGTGTACGGTGTCACCGACGCCGAGCGGGCGGATGCGGCGCGCGACGCGGGTCGGACGGCTCTCGACGCGGCGGGCGTCGACGGGCGCGTGCTGATCGCCGCGGGACGGAACCGTGGCGCGGAGATCGAGATCGATCGCCGCAACGAATAACCCACCGTCGGCCGTAGGGCGCCCATGGCTCGGATTCCGTTCGGCATCGCCCGCCTCGACTCGATCGTCGACGGCGGCGCCCCGCCGGGAAGTGTCGTCCTCCTGAGCGGCGAGGCCGGGGCGGGCGCCCGCGAGTTCCTCCACACGAGCGCCGCGATGAACGGGCTCTATCACGGCGATAGCGACGCGTTCGACCTCCACTACGGCGATCTGGATCCCGAATCCGAGCCGCCGAACGAGATCCACTACGTCTCCTTTACCGCCGGTCGCGACCGACTCGAACGCGAGATGTCGTACACTATGGACGACGCGCTCGTCCGGGCGGCCGTCGACCACGTCCACTTCCGGGATCTCTCGACGGAGTACTTCCAGCTGAGCCCGATTCCGCGGGCGTGGTACGCGGGCGAGACCCGGTCGGTGACCGACCTGGCCACGGAGGAGCGCCGCGACAGCGCCCTCGCGGCGCTCGGCGAGTACCTCAGCCAACACGCCGCGGGCAACCTCGTGGTGATCGACTCCATCACCGATCTCGTTGCCGCGATCAGCGGCGACATGGCCTGGAGCGACATCGCGCTCCTGATGAAGGGAATCCAGAAGGCGGCGTACGACTGGGGTGGGTTGATCCTCCTGCTGGTTCAGGACGAGACGCTGGAGGCGACGGAGCTCGGTCACCTGATGGACGCCGCCACCGGCACCCTCCAGTTCGAGTGGGAGAGCGGCGGATCGAAACGTGCCCGGACGATGTTCGTCAAGGAGTTTCGGGGTGTCCTCTCGCGGCTGGAGGCGGAGAACATCATTCGCTTCGAGACGGAAGTCCACGAGGGCGGGTTCGACGTCAGCGGCGTCCGAAAGATCAGATGAGATAACCGGCCGACCGATACTTATGGCGTCGGGAGTAAACTGCCAACAGGATGGCAGGCGAGCAGTCCGAGGCCTTCCCGCCGGAGTTATGGGACTGGATCGAGCGGAAGGCAGCGGAGCGAGACGCCGAACCCGGGGTGATTCTCGCCCGCGCGGCGACGCTCTATCGCCTGCTCGACACCGAGGCCGTCGATCCGGAGGAAGGGAGCCCCGCCGCTCGTCTCGACGAGGTGGCGTCCGACGTCGAGACGCTGACCGACCGCGTCGCCGCGGTCGAGGACGACCTCGATGACAAGATCGACGACGTTCGCGAGCGGGTGATCCAGGTCAAACGTGAGACCGACGCCAAGGCGTCTCGCGATCACGGCCACCCGGAACTCGAGAGCCGTCTCGCCGAGACTGCCCGCGCCACCGCGGACGCCGAATCGAGCGTCGCGGACCTCGCCGACCGCCTCGACCGGGGGTTCGAGAACTACGAGGAGATTCTGGAGTATCTGACGGACGTGACCGACGACCTCGACGAGAACCTCGAGACGGTGGCGGAGGCGGTCGTCGACATGCGGACGGAACTGCGCCGCGTCGTCGCCGCCGAACACGACCGGCGGGCGGTCGACGACCTCCGGACGGCGGCGAATCGGCACGGACAGCGGACGGCCTCGTGTGCCGACTGTTCGGCGACGGTCGACCTCGGTCTCCTCGCCCGCCCCAACTGCCCGCACTGCGAGGCCACGTTCGTCGAGTTCGAACCGGCGACGGGCTTTTTCGGGAGCGCGACGCTCGCGACCGGGGACCGACCCGCGCTGACGGACGGACGTGAGGGCGCGCTCGACGACCTGGCCGACCTGACCGCCGAGGGACCGACCCATGACTGAGGAGTCCGACGACGACCGCACCGATCCGTCCGCGTCCGACGCGGGAGGGGGCGACGCGGGGACGGGGACGACATCGGAGTCGGCCCCGACAACCGCGGGCACGGACGATGCGGCCGCCGCCCCCCTCGACGATCTCGCGCGCGAGGTTCGTGCCCGTCGCGAGGACCGGGAGTCACGGACCGAGGGGAACGACCCGCCGGACGACTTCTTCGAGTCGGTAGACGTCGCCGAGGTGGACGACGAGGCCGTCTGGGAATCGTTCGCCGAGGGGGAGACGACGCCGGAGGCGCGGGTCGGCCTCGGTGCGGAGGCCGAACGGGCCGCCGGCGCGGACGAGCACGTCGTCCCGAAGCGGGGGTTCTGCCAGCGCTGCCCGCACTTCTCCGCGCCGCCGGAGGCGACCTGCACCCACGAGGGGACGACCATCGTCGAGGTGGTCGATACCGATCACTTTCGCGTGCGCGACTGCCCCGTCGTCGACGAGGAGGACGTGGCCGCCGACCTCGACTGAGCCACCCGGCGACCTTTGTGTCTCGACCCGGTACTCCGTGTACATGCAGTTCTGTGACGACTGTGGCTCGATGATGGTCACTCGTGAGGGCGAGATGGTCTGTACCTCCTGCGGTGCGACCGCCGACCGCGACGAGGAGCGCGCCGCCGAGTTCGTCTCGACGGAAGCCCAGAGCGACGACGATCTGATCGAGACGGAGGAGGGAGCGAACTTCGAGGGGAAACCCACGGCGACCGACGTGACCTGCGACGAGTGTGGCGGCGGCGAGGCGTGGTACACGATCAAACAGACCGGTGCAGCCGACGAACCACCGACGCGGTTTTTCAAGTGCAAGGAGTGTGGCTACCGGTGGCGAGAGTACAACTGATTCCGGGACACGCGTCCAGTTACTGTCACCTGTCCGAACAGTATAACCGTCTACGGCCGAATGGGTAGAGGTGAGTCAAACAACGAACGACGAGCAGACGAGTGCACTGGCGGACGAACTCGAAGCGAGCGGTCTCGGGCCGGCAGGGTTGGCCTCTATCGGTTCCATCGCCCTCGCGCTGTACTACTACTACGTGCGCGGCGACGAACAGCGCGGGCAGTTCGTCGGACTCTGGCCCGCGACTATTCTCGGGTTCGCCACGTACCTCAAACTATCTCGGCAGGAGCGGACGGGCGACGAGTAGCGGTCAGCAGCCGTCGGCGGCGACCGACTGTCGTGCGGGCCCTTGCCGGACGGCCTCCGTCGCCCCCGTCTCGACGTTCACGACCATCACCCGTCCGCCGTAGCCGTGGATCCGGTCGTGGCCGCGGACGACGACGCAGGTCGTCCCCTCGGGCACCGACACCGTCGCCGACCGCGTGAACTCGCGGGTGCCGTGGGCGTGTGCGAGTTCGCGCCGGCCCAGGCGCTCGCCGCCGAGTGTCTCGACCTGCCACCAGTTCGCGTAGCCGTCCTCGCCGTCGTCGTCGTGGTGGAGCGTCACGTCGAAGTGGTGGCCGTCGTCGCTCCGTTCGACGGCGACGACGACGACGTTCGCCTCGCGGAGGTCGCGTTCGCCGTCGGGGGCGGCCGACGACGTCGATTCGTCGCCGGTGTCGGTCGCTCCGTTCGCCGGGGCGGCGTCCGTATCCTCCCCACCGGTCGATCCGTCGCCGCCCGTACAGCCGGCGACTCCGGCGGCGAGGGCCGCGGCACCCGTCAGCGCACGCCGGCGTGTGTAGCGCATGTGGCTTCTCACGGGCGCGACGGACAAAAGCCGTTCACCGCCGTAGCGTCTCACGGACGAAGCCGGCCACCCGCTCGCCCACCCGCTCCTCCCTGCCGACGAAGAAGTGATCGGCGGGGAACGTCTCAACGGCGCCGCCGTGGTCGCGGGCCGCCTCGGCGACGGACGCGGCGTCGACAGTGTCGTCCCGCGTCCCGTACCCGACCCACAGCGGTGTGTCGATCCGGTCGACGCCGGCCACCACGTCGCTCCCGTCGTCGAGGGTGGCGACCGGCGAGAGTGCGGCGACGGCGGCGACCGGCGCCTCGTCCGCGGCGAGGAGGGCGACGCCGCCGCCGAAACTGTAGCCGAACAGGCCGACGCGGTCGTAGCGGTCGGCCGCCCACGAACACGCGCGCTCGGCGTCGATCCGTTCGCCCCGGCCCTCGTCCCAGGGGCCGTAGTCGATGCGGAGGCAGTCGATCCGATCCGGGAGGGCGTCGCTCACGGCGTCGAGACGCGAGTCGTGGCGCGTGCCGCCGTGTCGGGGATGGGGCGGGCAGGCGACGACGACGGCGTCGGCGTCGTCGCCCGGCCCCCCGGTGTCGAGGCTCGCTCGCACGTCGCGGCCGCCGGGGAGGGCGAGGCGTTCGGTCGGCACGCGGCGGATTATGTCCCGCACCGGGACAGTCCTGTCGGTCCGGGTGAGATTTTAAGGCTCGCGTCCCGAACGGTGGGGTATGGGAATACTCTCGCGGGCCTCCTACGTCGTCCGGTCGAAGCTCAACTCCATCCTGAATCGGGCCGAGGACCCGACGGAGACGCTCGACTACTCCTACGAGCGGATGCGAGACGAGCTACAGGAAGTCAAACAGGGTATCGCCGACCTGACGACCCAGAAAAAGCGCCTCGAAATTCAGAAGCGGCGCCTGGAGGAGAACGTCGAGAAACACAACGAGCAGGCACGGGAGGCGGTTCGGCAGGACCGCGACGACCTGGCCCGGCGAGCGCTGGAGAAAAAGAAGGCGAAGATGAATCAGATCGAGGACATCGAGGGACAGATCGCCGACCTCCAGTCGACACAGGACGATCTGGTCGAGAAGAAAAACGAGCTCCAGCGCCGGATCGAGGAGTTCCGAACGAAAAAGGAGACGATGAAGGCGCGTTACGAGGCGGCCGAGGCCTCCTCCCGCGTCTCCGAGGCGATGAGCGGCGTCGGCGACGAGATGAGCGAGGTAGGGCGGGCGCTCGAACGTGCCGAGGAACGGACCGACGAGATGGAAGCCCGTGCGTCGGCGATGGACGAACTCCAGGAGTCGGGTGCGTTCGAGGATGCCCTCTCGGACAAGGACGAGATCGACCGACAGCTCGAATCCGGCCGAACCGAAAGCGAGGTCGACGCGGAACTGGAGACGCTGAAAAGCGAGATGGGGGGCCCGGAGGCCGGTGGCGCCGACCCCGCCGATTCCAGCCAGAGCGCGGACGAGGACGTCGAGGCCGAACTCGACGAGTTGCGCGAGGACGAGGAGTCGTCCTGATGGCCGGAGACGCCGACCTCGTCGCCGCTGTCGAACGCTCGAACGACCCCGAGGTTCGCGCGGAGTTCGACCGCCGGGTCCGGGCGCAGGCCGAGCGCATCCGTGACGACATCCGCTCGGGCCGACTGGACACCGACGAGTTCGCCATCGGCATGGAGCTGGAGGCGTACGCGGCCGACGGCGAGGGACGACTCGCGCCGATTCCCGAGCGCGTCTTCGAGCGCGGGGAGTGTGCGAAGGAACTCGGCGTCCACAACTTCGAGGTCAACTCGGCAGCGACCGTCTTCGACGCGGCCGGCGTCGCCGAGCAGTCCGACCGCATCGGTGCCAGCGTCGACGCCGCGACCGCCGCTCTCGCCGACGAGGAGCTTGCCCCCGTCCTCGACGCGATGTGGACCATCCCGCCCGCGGCGGGGACCGACGCCTACCTGGGGACAGTCGAGAAACGCGACGGCGTGACCGTCGCGACGAACATGCGCCACCATCCGCGCTACGTCGCCCTCGACAACGAGATTCTGGAGCGAAGCGGCGGGGAGATAACGCTCGATACCCCCGGTGCCCGTCTCGCGTATCCCACGATCCTCGCCGAATCGCTCGCGACGTCGATCCAGCCACACCTCCAGATCCCCGACGCCCGGTCGTTTCCGGACTACTTCAACGCCGCCCTGCGGACGACGGGGCCGATCCTCGCACTGTCGACCAACTCCCCGTTCCTTCCAGCGGACTGCTACGACGACGACCCCGACGTGATTTCGGCGACACCCCACGAACACCGAATCCACGTCTTCGAGGAGAGCATCAACGCCGGCGCCCCGCGGAGCGAGGGCAAGGTCCGGTTCCCGTCCGATCTGGACCGCGCGACCGACGTGGTCGACCGCGTCGTCGCCGACGAGACGTACGCGCCGGTCCTCGCCGACGGCGACGACGACGGCGACGCCAGTCCCTACCGCGCGACCCTCCGGGAGTACGACCACAAGCGGGGCGTCCACTGGCGCTGGGTTCGGGGCGTCGTCGGCGGGCAACCGGTCGGCACCGAACGCGACGGCGCGTCGCTCCGCATCGAGTACCGCCCCCTCCCGACGCAGCCGACCGTCGACGACACCGTCTCGCTCCAGGTGCTCGTCGTCGGTCTCCTTCGCGGGCTGGTCACCACCGACCACCCCCTCACCGAACTGCCGTGGACGGCCGCCCGCGACTGCTTCTACGACGCCGTCGACCGCGGCCCCGACGCCGACCTCGCGTGGGTGACCGCCGAGGGCGAGCGGACCGCCGACCCCGAAACCGTCTACGACGAGGTGTTCGCGGTCGCCCGTCACGGCCTGCGCGACGCCGGCCTCGACGACGAAGTCGTCGACGGCTACCTCGATCCGATCGAACGCCGGCGCGACGGGACCGTTCCGAGCGCGTGGAAGAAGGCGCGGGTCCGTGAGGCCGTCGCCGACGGCGCGAGTCTGCCCGAGGCCATCGAGGTGATGCAGCGCGAGTACATCGAGCGCGCGGGCGGCGAGACGGTCTTCGTCGACTGGTGAGGGTCGCCACACCCCACTATTAACCATCTTGGATATAGACTGGGACCATCGACCATGTTCCCTGCCATCGATTTCCATCCCTCGACCGATACCATCGGCAGTCAGTCTGACTCCCGCGTTGCGACGGAGCCGTGTTCCCGCCCGTGATGGGTCGTCGCCGACTCACGGTCGTCCTCGCCCTCCTGCTCGTTCTCTCGCTGCCGGCCCCGGCCGCCGCCGTCGACCGGACGACCATCGACGAGCCGTTCTCGGAGCGTGCCCTCTCGAAGGCGTTCCCCGGCGCCGACTCCTTCTCCGAGCCAGCCGGCGAGTACCGCATCGTCGAGGCGTACGAGGAAGTCGACGGCGAGCGCCGCGTCGTCGGCTACGTCTACCTCACGAGCAACGTGGTCGACGTGGAGGGTTACGGTAAGGAGCCCATCGAGTACCTCGTGGGTCTCGACACCAACGGCACTATCCGCGGGGTCGAACTCGTCGAACAGCACGAACCCTTCTTCGACCGCATCTCCGCCATCCAGCGGCTGCGCCAGTTCGGGTATCAGATGGTCGGGATGTCCGTCACGCAGGAGGTGACCATCCGCGAGGCCGAGTCGGGCGAGTACCACGTCGACGCTCTCACCGGCGCGTCCGTGACGACCCGCGCATCGATCGAGTCGGTGACGAAGTCGGCTCGCATCGTCGCCCAGGAGAAAGGCATCGTCTCGGAGACGGCGTCGCCGGCCACCAACGAATCGGCGACCAGCGAGTCGTCGGAGCGCCAGCGTATGACCCTCGCCGACCTCGGCCGGGGGACGGATCTCGCTCATTGGACCGTCCCAGCGCCCGGCGAACCGGCGGGATCGAACGCGACGCTCGATCTCTACGCGGCACCCATCGAGTCCGATCCGGTGAGACGTGGTATGTTCGGTGACGGGAACACCAGCCTCCCGGACGCCAACGCGACGGTTCTCTGGGTCGGTCTCTCCGCTCCCGGATCGCCGGCCCGCCCGGAGCAACTACGTCTCCACCAGTGGACCGACTCCACGACGCCACCGGTTCAGGAGACGCGTGTCGAGGGAGTCGACTGGAGCGCCGCGCTGGTCGTCGGGCGCCTCGATACGTCGCAGCCGCTCGTCCTCGACCTGACCGTCGGCGGCGAGCGAATCCGTCGGACCTACGCCGACGGGCTGGCGGCGCGTGATCCGGTCGACGCCGCGGCCGCGCAGGTGTTGCCGGCGTGGGTCGGCAGCGTCGAGTCGGCGTGGCAGGACAACTGGGGCACCGCCCTTGCGCTCGTCGTCTTCCTCGGCGCCATCCTCGCCGTCTTCACCTTCCGGTCGCGCCTCTGCCGGCGTGCGGGGGTGACGGTCAACCGCCTCCGGATCGGCACGCTGGGGGTGACGCTCGTCTTCCTCGGGTGGTACCACCCGACCCAGCCGACCACCCAGCAGATCGCCATCCTCGTCCGCGAGGTCATCTCGTGGGCGACGGCCGGCGGGTTCCGGTGGGCGCTTTTTTTCTCTGCCCCTCTCGTCGCGCTCACGTTCATCTGCATCGCGCTCGTCCTCCCGAAGTGGGGCCGCGGGGTCTTCTGTGGGTGGATCTGTCCGTTCGGTGCGCTGTCGGAACTGCTGTACAAGGTGACGCCGTGGGCGTACGAACTCCCCCGGGAGTACCACGTCAAACTCGAGAAGCTGCGGTATCCCATCTTCCTCGCCATCGTGATCGGGTTCGTCGTCTCGACGGACTTCGGGGCGAAACTGGCGAAAGTCGAACCGTTCAAGGCGGCCTTCTACAGTTCACTGGTGACCGATCCGGTCTACATCGGCTGGTCGGCCGTGCTCGTCGTCTCGGGAGCGTTCATGTTCCGCCCGTACTGTCGGTACGTCTGTCCGCTCGGTGCCGGACTGGCGCTCGGCAACGTTCTCCAGCGGGAGCCGATCCAGCGGTACGACCTCTGTGGTGACTGCGTGAAATGCCAGACCGACTGCGAGTTCCAGGCCATCGAGGACGACGGCTCGATCGATCGGTTCCAGTGTTTCCAGTGTTCGGTCTGTGTCGACAACTACTACGATCCCGACGGCTGCCCGGTCGTTCTCCAGTACGACACCGAACACGGGTTCACCGTCGACGCGTGGCGGGACCCGCACCTCATCGAGCGTATCCGTCCCGAGGACCGAACGACGGAGCAACAGCGCATCCTCGCCGAACGCGCCGTAACCGACGGCGGCGAGACGGAACTGTACGCCAACAGTACGGACCTCGTCCCCGAGGGGACCGTCGTCGGGATGGTCCGCCAGTCGGCGGATGGCGGCGGTGATTCGGGCTCGTCGTGTTCGTGTTCGGATTCGGATTCGGGCTCGTCGTGTTCGTGTTCGGATTCGGATTCGGGCTCGTCGTGTTCGTGTTCGGATTCGGATTCGGGCTCGTCGTGTTCGTGTTCGGACTGGCTCGAGGAGGGGAACGACGATGCGTGAGCTCGACCGCCGGTCGTTCCTGTCGGCGGCCGGTGGCGTCGCCGGCGCCGGTCTCCTCGGACGGACGCTGCTCGTCGACGGCGAGGTGACCGAGGTTCGGAGCACTCGCCTCATGATGGGGACGCTCGTTACCGTCACCGCGGTCACTCGCGACCCGGACCGGGCCGAACTCGGCGTCGAACGCGCCTTCGCGGCGATGTCGCGCCTGGAGTCGACGTTCACTCGCCACGACCCAGAGGGAGAGATTGCGCGTCTGAACGCGGCGGGCGTCCTCGCTGATCCGTCGCCCGAACTGGTCGCTCTCCTCCGGCGGTGTCGGCGAGTGTACGACCGCACCGACGGCGCGTTCGATCCGACGGTGCTTCCGGTGGTGTCGGCTCACGAGTCGGGGAGTGATCGCCTCCGGGACGCCCGCCTGCGCGTCGAACGTGCGTCCTTCGACGCGGTCGACGTCTCCGCGTCGGAACTCCGCACTCCCACGCCGATCACCCTCGACGGCGTCGCCAAGGGCGCAGTGGTCGACACCGGCGTGGCCACCCTGCGGGACTGGGTCGACGCCGGGCTCGTCGAAGCTGGGGGCGACGTGCGGGCCTTCGGTGGCTCCGGATCCGGGCGCTGGCGCGTCGGCGTCGAGAATCCCCGTGGCGACGGCCGGGCCGAGACCATCCGCCTCGACAGCGGCGGCGTCGCTACCTCCGGGAGCTACCGCATCTACTACGACGAGGGTCGCACCGAACACCACATCGTCACGCCCGGGACCGGGCGGTCTCCGACCGAGGACACGAGCGTCACCGTCGTCGCCCCCGACGCGGAGACGGCCGACGCCTACTCCACCGCCGCGTTCGTGATGGACGACGACCGGGCGTCGTCGGTCGTCGACGCCCGCGACGGTCTCTCCGCGCTGTTTCTGACTCGCGACGGCGACAGGCGCAGAACCGACGGCTGGGTGGCCCTCCGGACCGACGACTGACGGTCGTGTTCGCCGACGGTTTTTATCGACTGCGCAACGACGAAGAGCCGATGCCCTCTATCACCCGCCGTCGATTCCTCGCCGCCGTCGGCACCGCCCTCGGCGTCACGGCCGGTAGCTACGGCGCCTACCGCCTTCACCGCGGCGCGACCGACGCGGCGTTCGACCCGTGGACGCCCCCATCCGGCACGTGGCCACTCCGCCGGCACGACCCCGCGAACACGGCGCACAACCCGACCGCCACCCCGCCCCGCGAGCGGCCGGCGGTTCGACGGATCGGGTCGGCCCCGAGCGCCTCCCGACGACCCCGGTTCGCCCCGCTCGTCGGCCCCGAGCATCTCGTCGTCTACGGTTCGGGATTCGCCGCGTATCCGAGCGACGGCGGCGACGCGACCGACGAACGCGAGGCGCCGACGCCCCTCGCGGGCTTCGGACCGGCCGGTCGTCTCCTGACGATCGCTCGCGACGACGCCGCGGCGCCGGTCGCGATCGTCGACCACGCCCCAGCCGACCTGCGCGAGACGGCTCGGTTCCCCCTCGACGCCGATCACCCACAGGGGTTGATCGTCGGCTCGCGCGAGGCGTACGTGGGCGGCCAGGACGGGACACTCCGGGCCCTCGACCCGGACACGGGGCGCCGCTGGCGCGCCGACGGAGCGATGCCGGCGCTCGGTGACGGTCGACTGTACGCCGCCGACGCTCCACTCGACGGCACGGTCGCCTACACGGAGCGACGGGGTCTCGACCGTCGCCTGGGCGTCGGCCCGAGGCGCGCTTGGAGCGCGGGGGCGATCGACGGCTTCCCCCACCGCCCCGCCGTCGCCGGCGGGCGGGTCGTCCTCGGCACCTCCGCCGAGGCCGGTGGCGTCCTCGCCGCCGTCGACGCCGGGACGGGCGAACGGCTCTGGACCCGGCCGCTCGGACGGGACGTGTCGACGCCCGCCCTCGTCGACGACACGGGGTACGTGGCGGTCGGGGGCGACGTCGCCGGCTTCGTCGCGGCGGTCGACCTTCCGACCGGCGAGACGCGGTGGCGCGACGACGTCGACTGGCGCGCCGCCGAACCGGTCGTCGGAGACGAGACGCTCGTCGTCGCAGGCGAGATGCGGCAGGCAGGGGAAGCGGGGGGCGTGATCCGCGCCTACGACGTCGCCACCGGCGATTCGCTGTGGACGCGAACGCTCGAGGACGTGCCCGGCGGGCTGGCACTCGTCGGCGAGCGGGTGTTCGCGACGGTCGGGGCCTCGTTGTACGCGCTCAGGTAGGCCGTACGCCCGTTCCCGGCCGCTCCGGGACCGAGAGCGTTCCGCCCTCGTAGCTCGGCCCCTCGTAGGCATCGTCGGCGAGCAGCAGGGCGCCGTCTAAGTCCACGTAGTCGACGAGCGGCGCGAGGTGGCAGGCGGCGGCGATGGAGGCCGTCGACTCCACCATGCAGCCGAGCATGACCTCCAGCCCGTGGGCGCGGGCGGTGTGGATCATCCGCATCGCCTCGCGGAGGCCGCCACACTTCATCAGTTTCAGGTTCACGATGGCGGCCCGATCGGCCACCGCGGGCACGTCGGGGAGGGTCCGACAGGACTCGTCGGCGGCGACAGGCAGGGCGCTCCGCTCGTGGACCCGCCGGAGGCCGTCGGCGTTCCCGGCCGGTACGGGCTGTTCGACGAACTCGACACCGAGGTCGGCCAGCCACTCGCTTTTCGCTATCGCTTCGTGCGGCGTCCACGCCTCGTTGGCGTCGACACGAACCGTCGCGTCGGGGGCGGCCTCCCGCACTGCTTCCATCCGCTCCCGGTCGCGGTCGGTGCCGAGTTTCACCTTCAGGACCTCGTAGCCGTCGTCGACGACGGTAGCCGCTCGCTCTTCCATCGACGCGGGGTCGTCGATGGGGACCGTATACGACGTGGGCGGCGCACGCCCGGCGTCGAGGCCGAACTGTCGGTAGAGGGGGACGCCGAGACGGCGGGTCGCGAGGTCGTGGACGGCGACGCTCACGGCGGCGCGGGCGGAGGGATTGTCGTGGACGACGCCGCGGAGGCGGCGCTCGATCGTGTCGAGTGCGAGCGGGTCGTCGACCGCCTCGACGGCGTCGAGGAGGTCTGGCAGGACCGCACACACGGTGTCGGCCGTCTCGCCGTAGCGCGTGTCCGGGGCGGCAGCGCCGACGCCCGTCTGGCCCGCCTCGTCGCTGACGCGCACGATCACCGTCTCGATCTCGCGTATCGAGCCTCGCGAGATGGTGAACGCGCCGTCGATGGGGAGGCTGTGGCGCTCGAATTCGGCGTTCATAGCACGGCGTCCAGGATGTCGTCGGCGTCGAACCGTACGGGATCGGTCGCCGGCCCGCCGATCGCGTCGGCGTAGTCGCCGACAGCCGTTCGCGCCGCGTCGTCGTCGTCGAACGCCCGGGTGTCGAGAGCGCCGGCGGCCACCGCCGTCTCCGCGACGGGCGTCGCGAGTGATTCGTAGAGATCGACGTACTCCTCGATCGGCGGGAGGGCAAAGGACTCGTAGCCGTGGATGGTCTCGCGACCGGCACTGTGGGTGAGCACGAGTGCGTCGGGCATCGCGCCGTGGAGCAGGCTACACGTCACCCCGGAGTAGGCCGGATGAACGATGGTGCCCTGCCCCTCGACGAAGAGCACGTCGTGGTCGTCGGCCGCGTCGAGAACCATGCGCTCGACGGCGCCGGCGGCGAAGTCGGCGATCACGCGGTCGACCGGTACGCCCCAGCCGGCGATCATGATCCCCGTCTGGCCCGTGGGGACGAAGCCGGCGTCGATCCCCCGGTCCCGCGCGGCGTCGACGAGTTCGAGCGTCGTCGTCATCTTGCCGGTCGAGCAGTCGGTGCCGACCGTCTGGATCACGTCGGCGTCGACGTCGGCGTCGCGGGCGCGTCCCTCGCTCACCGTGAGATCCTCGGGCGGGCGGCGGACGTCGATCAGGTCGACGCCGTGGTCGGCCGCGAGGTCCGCGAACTCGTCGTCGTCCGCGAGGAAGTAGTGGAGCCCGGCGATCACGTCACAGCCGGCCTCGATAGCCGCGCGCACGTCGGGGCGCCACGACTCGTCGAAGCCGCCGCCGATGGGGGCGATGCCGATCAGGAGGGCGTCGGGATCCGCGACGTCGAGGGCCGCGGCCGTGTCCGCGACGATTGGCGCGTCGGGCACGTCCGGCACGTGGTCGGCGACGGCGTCGCCGGCGTGGGCCCGGTCGAGCACCGCCGTCACGTCGTAGTCGGCGTAGCGGAGGACGCCGACCGCCGTCTTCGCCCGGTCGGGGAACCGGTCGTGGGCGAGGACGACCACCGAGTCGTCCGGGTCGAGGGATACCATATCTACGCGGAGGCGGGTGACACGACTTAATCCCTCGCTTCTACGCCACCTCGAGGACGACCTTCCCGCGCGAGCCCTCGGCCATCACGTGGCGTTGGGCCTCGGCGGCCCGCTCCAGTGGGTAGGTTGCGCCGACCTCGACCTCGACGGTCCCGTCGGCCAGCAGTCGCCCGACCCGATCGAGGATCGGCCGCTGAGCGTCACGGGAGGCCATAATCGACATGAATCGAACGTCGGCGTCGGTGATCTTGGCCGTCATCGACGGTCCGGGTTCGATCCGGATCGGCGCCTCCTCCCCGAGGACGACGATCCGGCCGCCACGGGTCAGGAGGTCGAGATCCATCTCGACGTTGGCGGCGGCGTGACTCTCCAGCACCACGTCTAGGTCGCCAGCGGCCTCGCGAATCCGGTCGGCCGCGTCGTCGCGACGGTAGTCGACGACGGCGTCCGCGCCGAGTCCGCGGACGAAGTCGTGATCCTCGCTCGCGGTGGCTACGACCGTCGCTCCGGCCCGGTCGGCAACCTGGACGGCGGCGTGGCCGACGCCGCCGCGTCCACCCTGGACCAGGCAGGCGTCGCCGATATCCAGTTCACCCCGTCCGACAAGCCCCCGCCACGCCGTCGCGAAGGCCATGGCGGCGGCCGCGCCGTCGGTGAAAGAGACGCTCTCGGGAAGCGGCGCGAACGACTCGGCCGGGGCGGCGACGTACTCGGCGTACGAGCCGTCCTCGAACAGCCCCAGTCCCGTCGCGAACACCCGGTCGCCGACTGCGACGCCGTCGACGCCGTCCCCGACCGCCTCGACGACGCCCGCGGCGTCCGCGCCGCCGACGTGGGGGAGGCCGCCCGCAGGCTCGACGGATCCGGCCCGGATGTAGGTGTCGATCGGATTGACGCTCGCGGCGTGGATCCGGACCAGGAGTTCCCCGTGGCCGGCCTCAGGCGTCGGCACGTCGTCTACGGTCAGTACGTCGGCGTCTCCGTGTTCGTGATATCGAATCGCTTTCATCTGTGGTGGATTCCCGTCGGTTCGCGGCACCGCGTTTCGCACGCGGTGCCCGCGTCACTCGGTCGCACACGGGCGGCATAAATGCCCGGTTGGCCCGCCCGTCCGGCGCACTTTTCCGGATCTCCCCCCTACCGTGATGTATGGCAGTGTACCAACGCCGGACGCGCGTCGACGCGCCGCTGGAGGAGGTGTGGGACTTTCACTCCCGCGTGAGCGGGCTGGAGGCGTTGACGCCCGGCTGGATGAATCTCCGCGTCGAGGCCGTTTCCGGCCCCGAGGGCGACCCGGATCCGGAAATCCTGGAGACGGGCGCACGTATCGACGCGTCGGTCCGGCCGTTCGGCGTCGGCCCGCGACAGCGGTGGACCTCCGTCATCACCGCGCGCGAGCGCGACGCGGGGAACGCGTACTTCCGCGACGAGATGAAGGGGGGACCCTTCCGTCGCTGGGAACACACTCACCGATTTTTCGCCGACGGAGCGGAGACGGTCGTCGACGACCACGTGGTCTACGCCCTGCCGTTCGGCCCGGTCGGCGAGGCGGCGAGTCGACTCGCTCGGGTCGGGTTCGAGCCCATGTTCCGCTTCCGTCACCGCCGGACCCGCGAACTGCTGGAGTGAGTTTTTGACGGCGGCGTCCCAACGCCGGGTATGGACGTCGACGTTGCCGACATGGATCACGTCGCGCTCCGCGTGAGCGACATCGATCGTGCGCTCGAGTTCTACCGCGACCTGCTGGGGATGGCGGTCCGCGACCGCGACCGGTTCGAGGCCGGCGAGGTGCCGTACGTCGCCGTCGTCGCCGGCGGGCGTCACATCCATCTCGTCCCGAGTGACGGGGAGATAGACGTGGAAGGGGAACACGTCTGTCTCCTGCTCCGGTCCGACGGTACGGGAACGCGTGCGGAACTCGACGCCCTCCTCGACACCCTCCGCGACGCCGGCGTCGAGGTGGAGGCCGACGAACCCAACGAGCGCTACGGTGCGTACGGCCGCGACTGGGCGGCGTACGTCCGCGACCCCGACGGTCGGCGGATCGAACTCAAGTTGCACTAGCTCACGTACCGACGCGCCGACGCGCCGACGCGCACAGGTAGATTCCGACGAGGACGACGGCGCCGCCCGCGAGCGTCCCAGTCGACGGCGTCTCGGACAGGAGGAGCGCGGCGAGTACCGTGCTCCCGACGGGTTCGCCGAGCAGTGAGACGCTGACGACGTGGGATCTGACGTGGCCGAGCGCCCAGTTGACGACGGTGTGTCCGAGGACGCCCGGGCCGAGCGCCATCGCGGCAAACAGCGCCCACTCGTGAGCTGGGTAGGACAAAAGCGAGTGGCCCCTGGCGACGGCGACGGCCAACAGGACGAACGCACACGCCGAGTAGACGACCAGCACGTACGGGAGGACGGCCAGTCGCCGCCGGAGCGACCGCCCGGCGAGGACGTAGCCCGCGGCCGCCACGGCACCGAGGACGGCTAGGCCGTTGCCGTAGCGGGTCCCGGAGAGAGCCGCCGATCCGGTAGTTCCCGTCGGATCGAACGCCAGCCAGACCATCCCGACCAGGGCCACCGCGATGCCGAGGAGGCCCCGGCGGGTCACGCGCTCGTCGAGGAGGAGCCACGCCCCGGCGACGACGAAGACCGGCTGGGACTGGACGAGCGTGACGCTCGCGGCGACGGTGGTGTGACCGAGACTCTCGAACCACGCGACGAAGTGGACCGCGAGGAGGAGGCCGGCACCGACGGCGACGGCACCGTCCCGCCGACCGATCGAGCGCCCGCGCTCCCCGCTCCGTCTCCGTCTCCGCCTCCGCCGGGCGGCAAGCGGCGCGAGCGCACCGACGGTGAACGACACCCGATACAGCGCTTTGATCACGTTCGGCGCGTCGCTCCACCGGACGAGGATCGCGCTCGTACTGATCGCGAACACTGCGACGGCGAGAGCGAGAAGCGGCGGCACCGCCGGGTCGTCGGTCGCTGGCACACGCCATGGCTCGTGGACGGCCGGCTTACCGGTGTCGACTGCACGCCGGACGCCCTCGACTGTCCGCCGGCGTTATCGAAGAAGAAATTTCTTCAAAAAACGATAAAGAGAATTATTCAGTACCATTTAGGTAGTTGGAGGAGCGAACATGATCCGATGAGTCGTTCGATACGCGATTGGCTATGGATACTGGCCTTCGTCGTACTGATCGCCTTCTCGGTCCCCTGGTTCCTCTGGGGATCGTCGACCGTCGTCGCCGGCCTCCCGCTCTGGTTGTGGTGGCACGTCGGCTGGATGGGCGTGGCCTCCGTCGTGTTCGCGCTGTTCGCCCGGCACGGGTGGGATCGGATGATGGGCGTTGATCCCGTCGGGGGTGAACCGTGACACTCCAGCCGCTCGGCATCGTCGTCGCGTACCTCCTGCTGGCGCTCGGTGTGGGGCTGCTGGCCTACCGCGTCGGCGAAAGCGGTGCCGAGGACTTCTACCTCGCTAGCCGGACGCTCGGCACGCTCGTGTTGCTCTTTACGACGTTCGCGACCCTCCTCTCGGCTTTTACCTTCTTCGGCGGCCCGAACCTCGCGTACGCGGCCGGCCCGGAGTGGATCCTGGTGATGGGGCTGATGGACGGGGTGCTCTTTGCCGTCCTCTGGTACGTAATCGGCTACCGGCAGTGGCTCATCGGCCGCGCTCGCGAGTACGTCACCCTCGGCGAGATGCTCGGCGATCGGTTCGCTTCCCCCCTGTTGCGGGCGCTGGTCGCCGGCGTCAGCCTCCTCTGGCTGTTCCCGTACGTCATGCTCCAACAGATGGGCGCCGGGGAGGCGCTCCGGGGGCTGACCGGCGGGGCCGTTCCGTACTGGGGCGGCGCCGCGCTCATCACCGTCTTCATGATCGTCTACGTGATGCTCGCGGGCCTCCGGGGTGTCGCGTGGACCGACACCTTGCAGGGGCTGTTTATGCTCTCGGTGATCTGGGTCGCAGTCGTCTGGGTCGTCGGCGCCGTCGGCGGCGTCGGCGCCGCGACCCGGGGGATGATCGCCGCCAACCCCGACTTCGCCGCCCTCGGCGGCGGCGTCTACACGCCACAGTTCGTCATCTCCTCGGCGGTCACCATCGCCTTCGGCGTCACCATGTTCCCCCAGATCAACCAGCGCTTCTTCGTCGCGAAATCCGCGCGGGTCCTGAAACGCTCCTTTGCGCTCTGGCCGGTGCTTGTCCTCCTGCTTTTCGTCCCCGCGTTCATGCTCGGCGCGTGGGCGGCCGGGCTCCCCATCGAGGTGCCCGAGGGGGCGAACGTCCTCTCCGTCCTGCTCGCGGAGTACACGCCGACGTGGTTCGCGTCGCTCGTGATCGCCGGTGCGATGGCCGCGATGATGTCCTCCTCGGACTCGATGCTCCTGTCTGGATCCGCGTACTTCACCCGTGATCTCTACCGCCCGCTCGTCAGTCCGAACGCGAGCGAGCGTCGCGAGGCGTGGATCGCACGGGTCGGCGTCGCCGTCTTCGCCACCCTGGCGTTCGCCGCCAGCCTCACGCGGCCGGGAACGCTCATCGAGGTCGGCGACACCGCCTTCTCCGGGTTCGCCCTCCTCGCGCCGCCGGTGATGGTCGCGCTCTACCGCGAGACGACCACCCGCGACGGGATGATCGCCGGCGTCGCCGTCCCACAACTCCTCTATCTCCTGCACGTCCTCGTCCCGGCGACGACGGTTCGGGTCGCCGGCACGAGCGTCGAACTACTCGCCCGAAGCTACGGCGGCTGGGACGTGGCGCTCGCGTTTATGCTCTTGGCGGGCATCCTCACCGTCGGCGTCTCCGCCCTCTCCACGCAGGCCTTCGGCGAGGACGCCGAGCGCTTCGCCGTCCGCGGCGACTAGCCGTCGCCAGCACTCCGGAACACCTACCCGTTCGCCACGCCATCCTCCCGCCATGAGCGAGATCCTCGACGACGAGACGGCGGCGAAGATCATCAAGAGTATCCGGGAGAACGACCAAGAGAGCCCCCACTTCCAGGCGACGATGATCAACTTCGTCTACTCGCTCAATCGGAGCGACGGCAACCTCGACGAGGTCGAACTCGCCGAGGGAGAGGTAACTGATATCCTTCACGAGATGCCGACCAACCCCGAACTCGAACTGCAGTACGTGGACTAGGCGTTCCGGGCCGCCCACGGCCGAAGTATCGCCTCGACCGCCTCGTTCATCGGCACGTCGACGCCCGCGTCCGTGGCGTGTCCCACGACCGACCCGTGAAGGGCGCCGAGTTCGAGTCGCTTCCCGTGGGTCAGATCGTAATGGAGTGAGGAGCGCATGCCCGGGTCCAGATCCTGCACGAACTCGCACCAGTCGTCGACGACCGTCGCCGGCAGATCGACGCCCTCGGCTCGTGCGACCGTGCTCACCTCCTCCATGAGCCGCCGGTACATCCGCCACGACGCGTCGGTCTCGCGGAGTTCGCCCAGCGGTACGCGACTCGTCGCCGTCATCCCCGCCTGTGCGCAGATGAGACAGAACTTCCGCCAGAGTTCGACCCGCACGTCGTCGGCCAGCACCGCCTCGACGCCGTCACACGACGAGAGTGCGTCGTCGAGCGCCTCGATCCGGGCCGTTCGCTCCCCGTCGAGTTCGCCGAAGACGAACCGCGCCGGACCGCCCGTGTGTTCGACGACGCCCGGTTTCGCTATCGTCGAGAAGATGTAGGCCACGCCGCCGACCACGTGCACGCCGCCGATTTCGTCGGCGAGCCACGCTTCGTTGTCGACGCCGTTCTGGAAGGAGACGACCGCCGTGTCCTCCCCGAGGAGCGGTCCGAGATCGGCCGCCGCCTCGCGCGTGTCGTAGGACTTCACGCAGAACAGCACGCAGTCACAGGCACCGACGTCGGCCGGATCGTCCGTCGCCGGCGGCGCGACCGACGTGTCCCCCGCGACGCTCTCGACCCGCAACCCCGACGACCGGAGGGCGTCTAGGTGGTCGCCGCGGGCGATCAGATGCACCTCGTGGCCGGCGTCCGCGAGCCGTGCGCCCAGATAGCCGCCGACGCCACCCGCTCCGAAGACGGCGAACTTCATGGCCGGCGTACGACCGAGGTGGTCAAAGACGTTGGGGGTCGCGGCGATGGCTGCGTCAAGACGAAGTGTCGGCCCTACTCGTCGCCGCCGACGGCGATTTCGAGACGAACGTACTCGAATCCTCTCTTACCGCGACGAACCTGCGGAAGTGACTAGAGACGGGTGGACCCATCTCGGTCCGCACGATCTCTGGCGCAGGTGAGGCCCCCTGCTCGTTGAGCGCGAGCTCGAGTCGGGGCTCGTGATGGAGTGGGGCGGATGGGAGGACTGGGACACGTTTCGGGAGCACTACCTCGGCGCGTACAGCCTCGACGCACAACAGCGCGGGATGCAGAAAGTCGACTGGCTTTAGTACGTCTCGACACCGACACCGAGCTTCTCGAAGTCCTCGACGTTGTCCGTAAGCACCGAGTCACCAAGCTGGTCGGCAACGGCGGCGATCATCGGATCGATATCGTCGATTCCGGATTCGCCCGGTCCTCCGGCCTCCTTATCTGCTCTCGCCAGCAGTTGGCCCGCTCGGCGTGCCACCTCCGGATCGATATCGATGGTCGGGTAGAGTCGACACGCGTTCCGCGCCCGCCGTTTTTCCTCTTCCGATCCGGTCATCTCGACACCATACTCCAGTTCCTGAACTACCGGCGACGGGAGCCACTGCACTTCCCCGTCGGTCGCTATCTCCTCGCCCTTGCTGAACGCCTCACCGTCGCCTTTTCCCAGTGCAATCAGATACGAGGTATCAAGAATCATCCATCTGCTCCACCAGTTCCCGTCGCTTCTCGACTGCGTTTCCGGACTTCGCATCGATAGCTTCGCGCATCTCCTCCGCCGTTTCCTCGGAAAGGAACCCTGCAACCGCCTCCGGAGGTGGACCGCCGTACATCCGAACCAACGCGTCCGCCATCGTCTCGTCCTCCCGCTTGTACGCCGTTACGTGCTCGTGAAACCAGTCCGGAACTCGAATGGTCTTCGACATGGTGTATAATCGATTATACGGCCACCCTGCTGATGAACGTTCTGCCTACCCGAACCCCGCCCACCAACCCGGACGCACCTTACCCCACCGTCCGCCGCCGCGGAAGGCTCTCCGCGTCGAGTCCGCCCGCGAGATACAGATAGCCGAGCGTCGTCAGTTCGTACATCGGCGCGCCGCGGTAGATTGGGGCGAGGAGGCCCGCGTCGCGCAGCTCCTCGCAGCGCTCCTCGATCCGTTCCTCGGACGCCGTGAATCGGAAGTGCCGGCTCATCGTCCCCGGCGACGCCCACCCGTCGTCGGCGAGGTGTTCGAGAATCCGCTCGTCGAGTTGGTGCATCCACTTCGCCGGTCGACGCACGAGTTACCCCTCCTGCTCTTCACCCGCGTCGCGGATACCGTTGGCCGCCGCGCCGCCGTTCTCGTCGAGACGCACCCAGTTCTGTGTGTCGAGCGTCCCGTCGAGATGTACCTCGATCACCGTCGCGGGGGCCTGCACCAGCGGACGATACAGGCCCACGGCTACCGGCTCAAGCAGTTCACCGAGTGGCTGGACGCCGAAGGCATCACGAACCTGAACGACCTGTCCGGGCGGACCATCGAGCGGTACTTCGCCGCTCGCCGCGCGGACGGCGTCGCGGAGACGACTATCCGCGGGAACTCCTACACCTACCGGGCGTTCCTGCGGTACTGCGAGGCCATCGAGGCGGTGCCGACGGACCTCCACGAGAAGGTGCTGATCCCGGAACTGGACAAGCACCAACTCGCGCGAGACCACGACCTGCGCCCGGAGCGCGTCGAGGATCTGCTCGAACACTACCGGGAGTTCGCGTACGCGAGCCGCGAGCACGTCATCCTCGAACTGCTGTTCCACGTTGGGTGCCGCGTCGGCGCGTTCCACGGCGTCGACGTCGCCGACTACCACCCCGAGGTGCGGTTCATGGAGTTCGTGAATCGCGAGCCGGAAACGCCGCTGAAGAACGATGTCCACGGCGAGCGGCCGGTCGCGCTGTCCGAGCGCGTCGTCGACATCCTCGAGGACTACCGGCGCGTGAACCGTCCCGACGTCTCCGACGAGCAGGGTCGTCGCCCGCTCGTCGCCACGAGTCGTGGCCGGATGAGTATCTCGGCGATGCGGGACACCGTCTACCGGATGACCCGCCCCTGCGAGTACGGCGAGTGCCCGCACGACCGCGACCCAGAGAACTGCGAGGCGATGAAGACCGGGCGCGCGTCGAAGTGCCCGTCGAGTCGCGCGCCCCACGACGTCCGCGCAGCGGCGATCATGCGGATGCGTGGTCTCGACATCCCGGCCGACGTGGTGTCGGCGCGGGTCAACGCCACGCAGGAAGTGATCGAGGACTACTACGACGAACGGACGCCCCGTGAACGGATGGAACAGCGCCGCGAGAAACTGGGTGATCTGGAGTGACGTCGACTTTATTTCGTATCCGCCCTCCCCGATTTGAACGGGGGGCAAGCCGATCTACAGTCGGCTGCTCTACCAGTCTGAGCTAAGGGCGGGCACCTACACGTAATCGCCAGACTGGACTTAAGGATTCCCATTCGCTCGGGCCGGACCCGAACCCTTTCGTCGGCCGCCCGCCATCGACGCCGCATGGACGAGGAGCGACAGGCCACCTTCGGCCCCGACGGCGAGTTAGAGACGGAGGCGCCGGAGGCGACGGGCGCGAACGACTTCGGCGAGGAGACGGGCGCCGACGAGACGGACGGCGGCTTCAACCGCTACGCGGTCGTCAGCTTGCTCCAGAAGGCGATCCGCCGCGGTGACGAGGAGGTGTCGGCGTGGTGTGCCTGGGAACTCGCCCGGTCGGGCTTCGGGTGGAACCTCTGGGACCGGCTGAACACGTTCGTCGTCGAGGATCTGCGGGCCGACGTGCGGGCCGGCCCCCTGGTCGGACGGTACGAGGAACTGGCCGAAGAGTGGGATATGGACTCCCGACGGGGACAGATGGCAGCGGTCCAGGCGGCACTCGTCGTCGCCCGCGCTCGGAGCGCCCGCGAGGGCGCGAACGCGGTGAACGCCTTCCACGCCGTCGCGAAGCGGCGGGCCGAGGCGCGCAAACGGGACGAGGTGCCGAGTCACACGTTCCCCGTCACGGCCGACGACCTCTCCGCTGACGGTCGGTTCGACGTCGCCCTCGACGGGCATACTGGAGAAGGCGCACGGCTGAATCGAGGATCGCCCTTCTTCAGGATTCACGGCGCGCGCGTGGGGCCGACGGGGGAAACGGAGCCGAGCGCTCGGTGGAAGCGGCTGTATCTGGCACTCGACGAGTACGAGTACACCGACGAGGAAGTCGAACACGCCCTCTCGGCGGTCGACGACGACGATCCGTGGGCGGAGCCGGATTTCGACGACGCGTGACGCGTGTCGTCGGTTGGGGTGGCGACGGTTCGTCCGAGTCGTCACTCGTCCCACAGCGCGTACATGTCGTCGCGGATCGGCTCCGTGTATCGGTCGCCGTCCAGCCGGGCCGCGGGGTCGCCGGCCTCGACACGGCCGATCTCGACCGCGTCGATACCCTCCTCCGCCAGCGCGGTCAGGGCGTCCGTCGCGTCGTCGGCGTCGACGGCGGCGAGCAACGCGCCGGATCCGAGGACGCGGAGGGGATCGACACCGACGGCATCGCAGACTGCGCGGGTCTCCTCGCGAACGCGGACGGCATCGCGGTCGACGTCGATGGTCGCCTCGGAGGCTAGCGCCATCTCGATCAGTCCCTCGAGGACACCGCCCTCCGTCGGGTCGTGCATCGCCGTCGCGATCGGTGCGAGCACGGCCGCCTCGGGCATGACGCTGAGATCGTCGAACGCGGCGGTTGCGCGGTCGATCGTGGCTGCCGGGAGGTCGAGGCGGCCGCGGAAGTCGGTGGCGACGACACCCGTCGCTTCGATTCCAGCGCCCTTCGTGAGTAGGATGCGGTCGCCCGGCGCCGCGCCGCCCGTGGAGACGTAGCGGTCGGCGACGCCGAGACAGGTGAGCGAGCAGAGTGGGCGATCGAGGCCAGCGACGACTTCCGTGTGTCCGCCGACGATCGTGAGCCCGAGTCGCCGCGACTCGGCGTCGAGCTGTCCAGTGATCGTATCGAGCAGCGCCGCGTCGTCGTCCGGGAGCAACACTGTACAGAGGAGAAACTCCGGCAGCCCGCCGCACGCGGCGACGTCGTTCGAGGCGACCGTGACGGCTAACTGGCCGATCCGCTCGGCCGCCAGCGAGATGGGGTCCGTGCTGGCAATCAGCGTCTCTCCGCCGACCTGGATCGCCGCGGCGTCCTCGCCGAACGCCGGTCCGGCGAGCAGGTCCGCGTTCGGCGCCCCCGTCCGCGACAGGACGAACTCGGCCAGCGTCGCCCGATCCAGCTTGCCGGTCATGCGCGGCGATACGCCCGCCCCGTTGATGTGCCTTCCCGTCTCGTCCACACCTACAAGCCGCTAGGGGTGGTACGGCGCGTATGCTCCTGACGCCCGGCCCGACGACGGTGCCGCCGTCCGTCCGCGAGGTGATGAGCGAGGCCCTGATCAACCCCGACGTCGATCCCGCGTTCGCCGACCGCTACGACGCGCTGCTCGACAAGCTCGGAGCCGTCTTCGGAACCGACGACGAGGTGGTCGTCATGGGCGGCGAGGGCATCCTCGGGCTGGAGGCCGCGGTCGCCTCGACCGTCGCGCCCGGCGACCACGTCCTCTGTCTCTCAAACGGCCTCTACGGGGACGGGTTCGCGGACTTCGTCGAGCGCTACGGCGGTGAGGCGACGCTCGTCGACACCGCATACGACGACCCGCTCCCCCTCGCGGAGCTGGAGCGGACGCTCGAACGAAACGACTTCGATCTCGCGACGGTGGTTCACTGTGAGACGCCGACCGGGACGCTCAATCGGATCGGCCCTGTCCTCGACCTGTTCGAGGCACACGGCGTGTTGACCGTCGTCGACGCCGTGTCGTCGCTCGGGGGGACGCCCGTCCCGACCGATCGTATCGACATCGCACTCGGCGCATCCCAGAAGTGTTTCAGCGCGCCCCCCGGCCTCGCCATCGCTTCGGTGAGCGACGCGGCGTGGGAGCGGATCGAGGACCGCGACCCCGACTCGCTGTACACCAACCTGCTCCCGTGGCACGAGGCAGACCAGCCGTACCCCTACACCCACCTGACGACGCTCGTCGTCGCCCTCGACGAGGCGCTCGACCTGCTGTTGGAGGAGGGGCTGGACGCCGTCAACGAGCGGCATCGCCGGGTTGCGACTCGCTGTCGGGAGCGAGGCGCGGAGCTCGGCCTCGATCCCTATCCCGGTTCGGACCGGAGTTCGCCGACGGTTACCGCGTTCTCGGTTCCGGGTCGGGCGATCGAGCTCCAGGAACGGCTCCGCGAGACCCACGACGTAACGCTCGCGACGGGGCTCGGCGACCTCGCTGACGACGTACTCCGGATCGGACACATGGGGTACAACGCGGACGTGGAGCGGGTTGACCGGGCGATGGATGCGCTCGCCGAGGAGCTCTAGTCGACGCCCTGTTCGGTCACTCGGATTCCCTTCTCGGCGAGGTGGCGCATCTGTCGCTGGGCGAAATCCTCCTCGCTCGTCCCACGTGTCGCGAGGACGTACACCCTCGCGCTCCCGGTGGGACGCATCGTCCGCCCGGCACGCTGGGCGCCCTGTCGCCGGGAGCCGCCGAGCCCGGAGGCGACGACCGCGAGTTCCGCGTCCGGCAGATCGATTCCTTCGTCGCCGACGCGGGAGACGACGAGCGTCCGGCGTTCGCCCGATCGGAACTCCTCGAACAGCCGGTCACGCTCGTGATGAGGTGTTTCACCGCTGATGAAGGCAGTATCGACGGCGTCCGCGATCGACCGGCCGTGATCCAGCCACTCGACGAACACGAGCGCCTTCGCCGTCGGATGTTCGGCGAGCAGGTGGCGAACCTCGTCGACCTTCGCGGGATTCTCGCCGGCGATCCGGTGTTTCGCGCGCGGCTCCGCGCTCGCGTACGCGTTTCGCTCCTCGTCGTTCGCCCACGGCAGGTACCTGATCTCGACCTCGGGCTCTTGGACGTAGCCGGCGTCGAAGAGGGCGTCCCAGTCGGTCCCGATGGGCGGGCCGACGAGCGTGTATATGTCGGTCTCGCGGTCGTCCTCGCGAACCGGCGTCGCCGAGAGGCCGAGTCGGTGCTTGCTCTGGAGGTCCGCGCTCCGACGGTACACCTCGCTGGGGATGTGATGGACTTCGTCGTAGACGACGAGCCCCCACTCGCGGCGGTCGAAGAGCGCGCGGTGGCGGTCCATTCCCGCGACCTGGTAGGTGGCGATCGTGACGGGCTTGATATCCTTCTCGCCGCCGTGGTACTCGCCGACTAGATCCGGATCGAGTGTCGTGTGGGTGCGGAGTTCCGAGCGCCACTGCCCGGCGAGTTCGCGGCTCGGGACGAGGATCAGAGTCTCGCCACCGATGGCCGCGAGGGCGCCGATGGCGGCGACGGTCTTGCCACTCCCCGAGGGGCCGACGAAGACGCCAGCCCGTCGGTCGAGGAAGCGATCCACCCAGTCGCGCTGGTAGTCACGAAGCGGCGTCGTCAGTTCCACGTCGAGGGGGTCGCCGGTCTCCAGGCGTCGGTCGTCGACGACGGGGTAGCCCGCCTCGTAGAGGATCCGCTTGATCGCCGCCTCGCTCCCCTCGACGACCCAGCTCTCCGTGTCAGATATCGGGGCGTGGAGATGCTCCTCGTCGAGCTTCTGGCGGGCGACGTTGCCCATGAGACTCTCGCTTGCCGCCTCCAGGACCGTGTAGCCGTCCTCGTGGGTCGTGAGTGTGAACTGCCGGGCGCGCGTCCACTGGCGTCCGATCCACTCCTCTAGGTGTGGCGATCGACGCGGCAGGACGGACCGGAGCGTCCCCAGCAGGGACTCGACGTCGTCGAAGGGGGCGGCCCACACGTCCTCCCGTCGGATCCGGTAGAGGTAGCCTTGCGTTCCCGAGGTGTCGACGAGGTGGGCGAACTGCGAGAGCTGCGCGCGCGTGTACTGGTCCGGCTGATCGACGACGAGTTCGCGCCGCTCGGGAAAGAGGATCACGCGCTCGCGGTCGGCGAGACGGCGCCACTCGGTCGGATACCAGACGACGGGGTCGGATTCGACGTCGAGCCGTTCGACCTCTCCGTCGGCGGCCAGTCGGTCGAGAGCGTCGCTGGCGGCCGCCTGCGAACAGCCGAGGCGACGGGCGATCCGCTGGGCGGTAGCGACGGGACGACCCTCGGCCTGTAGCGCGTCGTGAAACGACGCCAGGGTGACGGCGTCGCCGTCGACGGACTCGTCGGTCATCGGCCTGCGGTACGGTCCGGGGGGAGAAACGAGTTGTGACCCTATCCCAGCAGCCCGAGGTCGTCGATTCGATCGACGATCACGTCGACGGCTTCGGCCGCGTCGACGGTTCGCTTCCCCCCGGTGATGACGATCTTCCCGCTACCGAAGAGGAGGATCACCACGTCGGGATCGTCCATCCGATAGACGAGTCCGGGGAACTGCTCGGGCTCGTACTCCACGTCCTCGAGTCCGAGGCCGATGGCGAGGGCGTTGAGGTTGAGGGTGTGTCCCAAATCTGCGCTGGAGACGATGTTCTGGACCGTGATCTCCGGATCCTCTTCGACGGGGATGTGGAGATCGCGGAGCTTCTGGAAGATGATTCCGAGCGCCTCGTGGACGTCGTCGATGCTCTTTGCCCCTGTGCAGACGATCTTCCCCGAACGGAAGATGAGGGCGGCCGCCTTCGGTTCCTGTGTCCGGTACACCAGTCCCGGGAAGTTGTCCGGGTTGAAGTCCGCGCCTGGGAGGTCCTCCGCCAGCGCTTCGAGATCGAGCTCCTGCCCGATGCCGGTCGACGCTACCACGTTCTGGATTTCTATCGAATCTGCCGGGTCACTCATCGTATGCGCCCAATTGCACGCCCCATCCTTATAAACAACCCCGAGACGGATGGCCGTGGGGACGCGACACCGGCGCCATCGCCGCGATACCGATAGTCTGCCGTCACCGGTGGTTCGTCGGCGCGTCGCGACCGCCCGTCAGTACAGGTCCGATGGCCACTGTGAGACCACGATCCACGACAGTGATCACCACGCAAATATCAACCCGTCTGCCGATTTCGGCGGAAACCAACGGGGTTAAGTATTCACCTCCACTCGGAATGTAATGCGAAAGGCGAGGGCGACGATGCCCTCGACTTCCCGGATCGCACGTCCGACGAAGGCGACCACGCGGCCCGATCAACGGGCTTATATGGGTCGC
>Ga0207850_100205_pt1 | contig 52252 bp, 57 predicted proteins | sample 23E2SouthBayCA_FD_187746 | JGI IMG/M metagenome (GOLD analysis project Ga0207850, IMG submission 187746) | Aerobic enrichment media microbial communities from Eden Landing Ponds, California, USA - A23 E3 (3) (SPAdes) | ecosystem: Environmental > Aquatic > Marine > Unclassified | place...
CCGGCGGGTTCGCCGGGGTCGTCGATGGCGACCCACTCCGTGACGTCCTCGGGCGGGTGCCCCTGTTCACCGACGGCGAGCGGGTCGCTCTCGACCCCGCGGACCTCTCCGACCCACGGCCGGTCTCGGCCGGCTCCTGGGGCGGCGATCCGGTGTGGACGCTGCCCAACCCCGTGCCCTACGCGGACCCGGCGACGGCCCGTGGTGCGCTGGTCGACGCGCTCGCGAGCCGCGACCCCGACGCTGACGCGGTGGCCTTCTCCGGCGGCGTCGACTCCGCCGTCGTCGCGCAGCTGGTCGACGCGCCGCTGTACGTCGCGGGGTACCCCGACTCGCCGGACGTGGCCGCCGCGCGCCGCGGTGCCGACCTGCTGGACCGCCAGGTGCGGGTCGTCAAACTCGACGACGACGCCGTCGCAAGCGGGGTCGAGACGGTGGTCGGCGCGACGGGGCTGACCGACCCGATGGCCGTCGCCATCGCCGTCCCGCTCGCCCTGGTGGCCCGGCGGGCCGCGGCCGACGGGGCCGACCGACTCGCGCTCGGGCAGGGCGCCGACGAACTGTTCGGCGGGTACGAGAAGGTCGCGCTGGCGCCCACCGACGACCGACTCGACGCGACGACGGTGCGAGCGGCCGCTCGCGAGGTGATCGGGACCCTGCCCGACCAGCTGGAACGAGACGTCGTCTCGCTGCGCGCTGCGGGGGTCGACCCCGTCACGCCGCTGTTGCACGACGACGTGGTTCGGGTGGCGCTCCGACTGGACGGCGACCACCTCGTCTCGCCGGCCGGCGAGCGGAAGTTCGCGTTCCGACTCGCCGCCCGCGAGTTCGTCCCCGACGAACTGGCGTTCCGCTCGAAGCAAGCCGTCCAGTACGGCAGCGGCGTCTCGCGCGGACTCGAACGGCTCGCCGTTGCCGCGGGCCACGATCGGTCGCGGGACGGCGTCCGGGCGTACCTCAGATCGCACGCTGACGGCCGCTGAGTCCGAAATGATCCCCGGATCGGGCGGGTCGTGTTTCTCCACCAACTATTGCGTAATTTTAATACTGTGGGGGTTAATTACAACCAGAACAAGAAGATATGAACGGACAGGACGGACTCTATCGCTCGGTTCGGGGGGCAACCGAGGTCGTTGGAATCGTCGTACTGGTCGGAATGGTCGTCACGAGCGCGAGCCTCCTGTTCATGTTCGCGTCGGAGGCCCAGAGTGACATCCGCCAGGAGGTCCAGGTCGAAGACGGCGTCAGGAAGGTCTCCGACATCGACAGCGCGGCGACGGACGTGTCGGCCGGCGCCGGCCCCGGCGGAGAACGGATCGACCTCGGCGACATCAGCCCGTCGCGGGTCCATGTGGTCGACGCGGGGTATTTCGGGATAGAGATGAACGACGGCTCGCCCGGATTCGACGGCAGCGGCGCTTGTTCGGCGCGCGTGCCGCTGTCTGCGGTCGTCGTCGACGTCTCCGACAACACCGATCTGGTCTACTTCGCGGGCGGCATCTGGCGCGTCGACGACTCGGGGGTGACCGTCCAGACGCCGCCGGAGATCGGTCTCGACGAGGACGGAACCCTCGAGTTCACGACCTACAACTTCCAGGGTGAGTTCACCGACCGCGACGCCGTCGTCTCCGAGGACAGCAACGCGAGCCAGCAACTGAGCAGTCGCGTCCAGGAGCAGTTGGTCGCCAGCGAGGCCTGCACGGAGCAACTCGACGGGAACGTCGAGAACGTGAGCGTCACGACCGCGTTCGAGCCCACGGGCGCCTCCTCGTCGGTGACCGACGCCGTCTCGGCGGTCGTCCCGGCCTACCAGCGGTACGTCGCAGCGGAACTGGGCGGGACGACGACCACCGTCGACACGGGCAGCGGCACCGCGGTCGGCACACGAATCGGCGGCGACGCCCTGCCGGGAGAGGCAGACCTCGACCGGAACGGCGTCGTCGACTTCGCCGGCGACGGCCCCGGCGAGGTGACCGGCGACGCCGTCACCGTGGACAAGGACGTGGACAACGAGTACCCCGTCCGGATGACGCTGATGGCGACGGACGTCCGCAACGTCACGGAAGTCGAGCGGACCGTCGAGGTGCCGGTCGAAACGGAGGTCGGACTGGACCGCGAGCAGCGCTACCCCGACTACGAGACGGCGCCCGTCGACGCCCAGCGCGCGGTCACGGGGTGGGACGACGTGACGTTCCCGGGCGACGTTCGGACGGAGGCACCGGACTTCGAGGAGCGCACGACGGACCTCTACCAGACCACCACCGAGTACGAGTTCCAGGAGATCGAGGCGGACAACGCCTTCGAGCAGTACCAAGAGGAGCGCGTCGACGCCCCCGAGCAGGACCCCCTGGAGGTCGTGTTCGTCATCGACGAGTCCGGCTCGATGGACGAAGGGTACCCGAGTCGCAGCGCCGAAGCGAAGGATGCAGCAGAGCAGTTCGTGACCGTGATGCAGGAGGCCAACGCGGAGAGTCCGGCAGATGCGCGTCCGCACACGGCTGCAGTCGTCGGGTTCGGGACGAACCCCAGTCGCTACGACCCCTGGGAGTGTTACTACGACGAGCCCTCGTGTGAGGAGACTCGTGTCCGCCAGCCGCTGACCGACAACCTCGGCGACGTCCAGGGTGGCATCGACGACATCGACACCTACGATGGGACGCCCCTGTGGCAGGGAGTCGACGACGGGACCGATCAGCTCCTCCAGAATGGTCGCGAGGACACCAACCAGATCATGGTCGTGCTGACCGACGGCAAGCACAACCATCCCAACGAATACCCGGACGTCCAGGATCGCATCGACCGTGCGGAGGCCAACGGCATCACGGTGTACACGATCGGCACCGCCGGCGACGAGGACATGGTCGACGCCGCCGACCTGCGTGCGATCGCCCAAGACACCGGCGGCGACTACACCTTCGTCAGCGACACCGGCGAACTGGAGTCGGTCTTCGACCAGATCGTCCGCGACGAGATCAGGTCGAACGTGACGGTTCGGGAGCCGGCCCCGACGCAGACGGTCCGCATGAAAGTGCTGCCCGAAGACGAGGAGTTCGAGGGGACGGTGCCGACCGACGGCGTCCTCACCGAGTGGGACGACCGCGACGTGGTCATCGCGCCCGCCGACGGTGCAGAGCGGGTGAGCATGGTTGACGAGGGGGCCGGCGTGGTTCAGGTCCACTACGCCGACCAGAACGACACGTACTTCTTCCTGAACGGGACCGACCCGACCGGCGGTGACGCCTCGGCTCGCGGCGCCGCGGACGTGACGCCCGAGGACGGGGACGTCGTGCCCGAGGACCCGGAGACCCGCGAGGAGCGCGTCGAGACTGACCTCGACCAGACGGTCGAAATCGCGGCCTACGAGAGCGAACCGGCACCGGGCGACGAACCGGCCCACGACCTGCAACTGCAGCGCAACGGGAACACGCTGTACCTCAGCGTCTCCGACGGTGACCTGCAGGCGACCGACGAGGACGGCCGCGTCAAGTACGTCGACGACGGGGACACGTACTACTTCGACGTGACCGACGACATGATCCCCGAGCCGGGCACGACCGAGCAGTGGGTCGACGCGGGCGAACTACCCGCCCCCGTCGACGTGCAGGTGCTCGCGGACGGCGCCGACACACCCGACGATGCCGACACCGTCACGGTCGACGGCGAGACGCTCGCGCTGCGGGCGACCGGCGGGTGGACCCTCGAACAGAGTCCGAGCGCGGACACGGTGTTCTGGCTGACCGAGCCGAGCGGCGACACCACCTACCGCTTCGACCTGGGGGAGGACGACGCCGCCGCGGAACTGCCCGACCGCGAGGACACGATCACCTGGCAGCCCGTCTCGGAGGACGAGCGACCGACGCTCGAACTGATCGCTGCCTCGCCGAGCGATCTGCCGAGCGACGTCGAGAGCGTGGTCGGCGAGGCGTCGGTCACCGTCACCGAGGGCGGGACGACCTACCTGCTCCGGACCCCCGACGGGGGCGAGCTGGCGTCGACCGACGCCGGATTCCTCCTGGAGACCGACGACGAGACCTACCGCTTCGACGAGAGTGACGTGGCCGCGCTGTCCGAGACCGACGCCACCGGCTGGTTCCCCGCCGACGACATCGACGTGGGGATGACTGTCTACGACACCGCGGACGCCGTGCCGGACGATGCCGAGGGCTACGTGGTCGATCTGGGCGACAACGTCACCGTCGTCGCTCCGGAGAGCGGTAGCTGGAGCGACGTCTCCGTCTCCGGGACGACGCTGACCTACGAGCGAGCCGGCACGGAGTACCGCCTGCCCATCGAGGCGGACGACCTGCCGCCGGTCGACGACCGCACCGGTACGGAGACCCGAATCGACCGGCAGGTGTACTCCCGCCCGATGACCATCGACGTCACGATGGGCGGTGAGACGATCACGACGCCGTGGACCGACGCCGAGTCGGGGCTCGCGACCGACGTGACCCGCGTCGGCGCCACGGAACGCGACACCGTGCTGACGATGGCCGACGGGGAGTCGCTGTCGTTCGACGCCTCGGTGTACGACTGCGACCCGGCCGAGCGCGAGCGGACCGGCGGCTCCGTCGTCATCGGCGGTGAGACGTACAACCGCACGGCCTGCACGACGCTCGACGAGTCGTCGGCCGACCCGGCGACCGTCGACCTGTACGCCGACGGCGACAGCCTCCCGAGCGACGCCGACGCGGCACCGTGGCAGGAGGGCCTGCGTGACGCGCTGGGCTCGGCGTACATGGACGGCGACGAGGTCGACATCGGGGACAACCAGGTCGTCGTGGTCGTCGAGTACGACGACGCGAGCGGGGCGTCGAACTACGCGGTCGCCATCGCGACGATCGGCGACGACGCGCCGGACGTCGCCGAACTCCTCCAGATCGACGTCAACCAGGTCGAAGTCGACGACGACGACGACGACTGACTCCGGTCAGTCCGCTCGCTCGACCGCGTCGATCGCTCGTCGACCGTTCTCGATCACGTCCGGTTCGAACCGCTCGGTGTCCGCCAGCAGCTTTTCGCGGTCGACCCACGTCCAGTCCGCGGCGGGTTGTTCGCCGGGCGCTGGATCGAGCTCGCGGTGGTCGGCGCGGGCGTAGTAGACGAAGTCGACGTGCTGGTGGCCGACGGCGCCGTCACAGACGTTGATGTCCTCCAGCAGGACGTTCCGGGGCCGGGGCAGCTCCGTCACGGTGTCCGAGGAGAGGTCGCCGTCGGGGCCGACGATGGTCGCGTCGAGCCCCGTCTCCTCGCGGGTCTCCCGCAGTGCACACTCGTGAGGTGGTTCGTCGCGGTCGACGTGACCGCCGGGCGGGAGCCACATCTGCAGGGAGTCGTGTTCGTGCAGCAGGACGGCGCCGTCGTTGACGACGTAGGCGGTGGCGACGTGGTGTCGGGTCGTCTCCATGCTCGGTCAGGGGCGGTCGAGCGTGGGAAAAGTTGTGCTTCGAGACGCCTCGGCCTCAGGCCACGCCGCTCTCGGCCTCGAGGAGTTCGTGGTAGCGGTTGCGGATGGTGACCTCGGAGATGTTCGCGACCTCGGAGACCTCGTTCTGCGTGACCTTCTCGTTGGTCAACAGCGAGGCGGCGTACACCGCCGCCGCGGCGAGCCCGACCGGGCTCTTGCCGCTGTGCAGGCCCTCGGCCTTGGCGGCCGACAGCAGTTCGCGGGCGCGCCGTTCGCCCTCGTCGGACAGCTCCAGTTCGGAGGCGAACCGCGGGACGTAGCTTTCGGGGTCGGCCGGTTGTATCTCCAGATTCAGCTGGCGGACCACGTAGCGGTACGTGCGGGCGATCTCGCTCTTCTCGACGCGGGAGACGGTGGTGATCTCGTCGAGGCTGCGGGGGGTGCCGGCCTGGCGGGCGGCGGCGTACAGCGCGGCGGTGGCGACGCCCTCGATGGAGCGGCCCGGGAGCAGGTCCTCGTCGAGCGCGCGCCGGTAGATGACGCTGGCGGTCTCCCGGACGCTCTTGGGCAGGCCCAGCGCCGAGGCCATCCGATCGATCTCGCCCAGCGCCTGCTTGAGGTTGCGCTCCTTGGAGTCACGCGTCCTGAATCGCTCGTTCCAGGTCCGCAACCGCTGCATCTTCTTGCGCTGGCGCGAGGAGAGGTTCCGCCCGTAGGCGTCCTTGTCCTGCCAGCCGATGTTCGTCGAGAGGCCGTCGTCGTGCATCATTTTCGTCGTCGGCGCCCCCACGCGGGACTTGTCGTCTTTCTCCTGGGCGTCGAACGCGCGCCACTCGGGACCGCGGTCGATCTCGTCGGTGTCGACGACCAGTCCGCAGTCGACACAGGAGCGTTCGCCGTGTTCCTCGTCGCTCTGTAACTGGCCGCCACACTCCGGGCACCGTGTCTCCTCGGATCGCTCGTCCTCGTCCTCTCGCTCCGCCGCGGTACTCTCGTCCGACTGTCGGATGCTGGTGTCAGTCATGTTGTCTCGGGAACCTGCCCGATGCAGGAGAGAAATTCGTCTTCGCGTAAACTAATGTGGCAGAGCCGTTTAAAACTGTCGGCCAGAGAAAAACATATTTTGCCGTGGCGGGATCGTTCGAGACGTCGGTGGCGCCTCTCGAGCGAGGGTGCAGTCGCTACCGAAACCCTTACTCCCGACAGGTTAGTGGGTTCTCGCATGAGCGAACCGCGCGTAGAGCCGGACGACGTGCGCCACGTCGCACAGTTGGCGCGGGTCTCCCTGGCGGGCGAGGACGTCGAGGCGTTCACCGAGCAGTTCGCCGACATCCTCGACCACTTCGAGACGTTGGACGAGGTGCCGGACGTCGACGCCGACGCGGACCTGGTGAACGTCCTGCGGACCGACGAGGTCCACGAGGGGCTGAGCCAGGAAGAGGCGCTGCGCAACGCCGCCGAGACGGAGGACGGCTACTTCGTGGGGCCGAACGTCTCATGAGCGGGATCGAGGACCCTCACGACGCGTTCCTCCACGTCGAGACCGTCGAGGGGGCCGACAAGGGCCCGCTCGCGGACACCAGCGTCGCGGTGAAGGACAACATCTCGACGGCGGATGTCCCGACGACCTGCGGATCGGCGATGCTCGAGGACTACGTGCCGCCGTACACCGCCACGGCCGTCGAGCGACTGCTGGAGGCGGGTGCCACCGTCGTCGGCAAGACGAACATGGACGAGTTCGGGATGGGCACGACCACGGAGACGTCGGCGTTCGGCGCGACGGAGAACCCCGCGGCGCCGGGTCATGTTCCGGGCGGCTCCTCGGGCGGGTCGGCAGCGGCGGTCGCCGCCGGCGAGGCCGACGTCGCCCTGGGAACCGACACCGGCGGCTCGGTGCGCTGTCCCGCCGCCTTCTGTGGCGTCGTCGGCATCAAGCCGACCTACGGGCTGGTCTCGCGGTACGGACTCATCGCCTACGCCAACAGTCTGGAGACCATCGGTCCGATTGCTCGGAACGTCAAGGACGCCGCGCGCACGCTCGACGTCGTCGCCGGCCCCGACGAGCGCGACGCGACGACCCACGAGGCGGGCGCCGAGACGAACTACGCCGCCGCCGCGGACGGCGACGTCGAGGGGATGGAGATCGGCGTCCCGACGGAACTGGTCGAGGGCGCCGACGACGCCGTCGTCGAGACGTTCTGGGACACCATCGCCAAGTTGGAGTCCCAGGGCGCCAGCTACCACGAGGTGTCGCTGCCGTCCGTCGAGCACGCCGTCCAGGCGTACTACGTCATCGCGATGAGCGAGGCGTCGTCCAATCTCGCGCGGTTCGACGGCGTCCGCTACGGGAAGGATGTCGACCCCGAGACGGGCAACTGGAACGAGGCCTTCGCGGAGGTTCGCGGCGAAGGCTTCGGCGAGGAGGTCAAGCGTCGCGTCCTGCTCGGCACCTACGCGCTCTCGGCGGGCTACCACGAGAAGTACTACGACAAGGCCCAGGACGCCCGCGCCTGGGTGAAACAGGACTTCGACGAGTCGCTGGCCGAGGCGGACGTCCTCGCCTCGCCGACGATGCCGGTCCCGCCGATGGAGCTGGGCGAGTCCCTCGACGACCCGCTGCAGATGTACCTCGCCGACGCGAACACGACGCCGGTGAACCTCGCGAACCTGCCGGCGATCTCGGTGCCGGCCGGCGAGACAGACGATGGGCTGCCCGTCGGCCTGCAGTTCGTCGGCGGGAAGTTCGAGGAGGAGACGATCATCCGGGCTGGAAGCGCGCTGGCGTAGACGGGGGCGGTTTAGCGGGGCTGGCGGGAGTGTCGCCGTCCTGTGGGAGTTTTTTCACGCGCCGGGCGGAACCTGTGGGTATGTCCGAGGGAGGGAAGACGCCGGACGACGAGATGGGCCAGCGGGCGGGTGGGAGTCGACTGGGCCTGTGGTTCGTGCTGGAGGGCGACCGGCGGGCGGTCACGGCGACGCTCGTCGCGGCCGTGTTCCTGACGCTGGTGCTGGTGGGAACCTACGCGCCGGGGGCGGAGACCGCGCTGCGCGCGACGGACTCCGTCGACACGCTGTTCCAGGCGCTGCTGACGGCGACGATAACGGGCGTGACGCTGGTGCTGACGCTGAACCAGCTCGTGCTCTCCCAGGAGCTGGGGGCGGTCGGCGATCAGCGCGACCGCATGGAGGCGGCGACCGCGTTCCGGTCGGACGTGGCCGACGCCGTCGGCGCGCCGGTGACACCGGCCGAGCCGTCGGCAACGCTCCGGGCGCTGGTCGAGCACGCGAGCGACCGTGCGGCCGCGCTGGCAGCGGCGAGTGAGGGGGTCGACGCCGCCGTCAGCGAGGAACTGACGGACCTGACCGACAGCGTGCGGGCGAACGCCGACAAGGCGTCCGCGGGACTGGACGGCGCGCAGTTCGGGACCTTCGGCGTGGTGTCGGCGGCGCTGAACTTCAACTACTCGTGGAAGCTGTTCGCCGCCCAGCGCCTGCGCGAACGCCACGGGGACGCCTTGCCCGAGGCGGGCAGCGACGCGCTGGCGGAACTCATCGAGACGCTGGAGCTGTTCGGCCCCGCCCGCGAGCACGTCAAGACGCTGTACTTCCAGTGGGACCTGATCGACCTCTCGCGGGGTATCCTGGCGACGGCGGTGCCGGCGCTCCTGGTCGCCACCGCCACCATCGCCTTCCTCGACCCGAAGACGTACAGCGTGACCGTCGCCGGCCGGGAGACGCTGATTCCGCTGGTTGCGGCCGCGGTGACGGTCACGCTGTTGCCGTTCCTGCTGTTGCTCGCGTACGTCGTCCGCATCGCCACGGTCGCCAAGCGCACGCTCTCTATCGGGCCGTTCATCCTCCGGGACGCCGACGACGTTGCCGACGTGGAGTGGGAGGGGTGAGCGGTCGCGTGGTGTGGTGGCAGTCGTGAGGCGAGACTGTCACCGTGCGGTTGCGGTGCTGTGGCGGTAGCGGTGCGGTCTTTTTCCCCAAGTTTTTGCGGCGCGAGCGGAGCGAGCGCCGGAAAAAGTGGGTGGCTACTCCTCGTACGCGAGGTTCATGATCCACTGCGAGAACGCGTCGGAGTTGGCGTCGACCTCCTCCTCGCCGATGAACGGCGACAGCATGTCTCCGGCCATCAGCAGCGAGAACTCCAGGTCCCGCGCGGTCGGCTTGAGGAGGTAGGTGTTGTGCCCATCGTAGACCGTCTCTTCGCGCTCGATGAGCTCTGCGTCGGCGAGGGCGTCGGCGATGCGACTCCCCTTCCGGGAGGAGATGTCCAGTTCCTTCCAGAAGTCGCTCTGGTGGATGCCGCCCGTCTCGCGGACGAGTTCGAGCCCGCGCAGTTCGTCCTCGGAGAGTTCGGCCTCGGCGGCGGTGACGCTCACGAGGACCACCCCGTCGTCGAGCGGACGTTGGCGTACATGACGTTGTCACAGTACGCGTCGTCAGGGGTAAAAAGGCTGTCTTCCGTCCGAGCGGGTCGCCCGAGGGGACTGCCGGTTGAGCCGGGGTTTTCCGTGTGGTCTGCCAACAGAGGATCATGGTAGACCTCGACGCGTTCGAGTCGCGACGGTCGACGGTCCGGGCCGACCGCGGGCTGGTGGCGACCTCCCAGCCGCTGGCCGCCGAGGCCGGGGTCGAGATGCTCCGCGAGGGCGGCAACGCCTTCGACGCTGCGGTGGCGACCGCGGCGACACTGAACGTCGTCGAACCGACCTCGACGGGGCTGGGTGGCGACGTGTTCGCGCTGTACCGCACCGCCGACGGCGAGGTCGGCGCGATGCGAGCCTGCGGTGGCGCCCCGGCCGACGCAACCATCGAGAACGTCCGAGAGTCGGTCGCGGCGGCCGACGAGGAGACGCTGGGGCGGTGGTTCCCAGACGCCGGCGGCTACGCCGTCGACGACGTTGCCGACGCGGAGATGCCGTTCTACGGTCCGCACGCGGTGACGGTGCCGGGCACCGCCCGCGGGTGGGAGGCGACCGTCGAGCGCATGGGCGAACTGACGCTTGCAGACGTGCTCCAGCCGGCGATCCACTACGCGACGGAGGGCTACCCCGTCAGCGAGGTCATCGCCCACTACTGGGGCGCTGCCGAACGGCTGTTCGAAGCGGATCACGCCCGCGAAGCGTACCTGTTCGACGACGAGGCGCCGGAGGCCGGCCAGCACGTCACCCTGCCGAAACTCGGCGAGTCTCTCCAGCTGATCGCCGAGGAGGGGGCGGATGTCGTCTACGAGGGCGAGATTGCCGAGGCCATCGCCGCGGAGGTCCAGGACCACGGCGGGTTCATGACCGTCGACGACCTCGCGGCGTTCGAGGTCGAGTGGCCCGACCCCGTCTCGACGACGTACAACGGGACGGAGGTGTTCGAACTCCCGCCGAACAACCAGGGCCTGATCGCGCTGGAGGCGCTGAACGTCGCCGAGGAGATCGGCGCCGGCGAGCACCCCCACGACAGCCCGGAGCGGGTCCACGCCTTCGCCGAGGCGATGAAGATCGCGTTCCACGACGGCCACCGCTACATCACCGACCCCGAGTACGAGGACGTGCCCGACCTCGGGTCGAAGGAGTACGCCGCCGAGCGCGCCGACCTGATCGGCGAGACGGCGAACCACGACGTCTCCTTCGGCGTCCCGAACGCCGACGCCGAGGACGCCGACACGGTTCTGCTGACGGTCGCCGACGAGGCCGGCAACGTCGTCTCGTACATCAACTCCCGGTTCGCCGGCTTCGGCAGCGGACTGGTCGCCGGCGACACCGGCATCGCCCTCCAAAATCGCGGCGCGTCGTTCTCGCTGGACCGCGACCACCCCAACAGCCTCGAACCGGGCAAGCGCCCGTTCCACACGCTGGTGCCCGCCGTCGCGAAGTTCGACGAGGACGACTGGGCCGCCTTCGGCGTGATGGGCGGGTACATGCAACCGCAGGGCCACCTGCAGGTCATCTCCAACGTCGTCGACTACGATATGGACCTCCAGACCGCCCTGGACGCGCCCCGCTGGCGCTACCGCGAGGACGGCGACCTGGGCGTCGAGGAGCGCCTGGGCTCGGGCGGCCTCCAGACCAAACTGGTCCGGAAGGGCCACGACGTGCGCGTGCTGCCACCGTCGCTGTTCGGCGGCGCACAGATCGTCCGCAATCGCGAGGGCTCGCTGTCCGGGGCGACCGAACCGCGCAAGGACGGCACCGTGGCTGGGTTCTGAGCCGCCGCCCGGTCAGACGCCGAGCCGACTCTTCAGGAACAGCGCGCCGCTCTTCAGCGTCGACGGCCGCGTGATCCGCTGCATCTCGTCGTCGGTCAGCGTGAAGTCGAAGACGTCGATGTTCGCCGCGAGGTGCTCGCGACTCGTCGCCTTCGGGATGGCGGCGACGTTGTGGTGCTGGATCGCCCACCGCAGCGCGACCTGGGGGGCGCTCTTGTCGTACTTCCCGCCGATGGCCCGCAGGACGTCCTCGTCGATCAGGCCACCGTGAGCCAGCGGGCTGTAGGCGGTCAGCATCGTGTCGTACTCCTGGCAGTACGCCAGCAGTTCCCGCCGGGGGCGGTGGGGATGGAAGCCGACCTGGTTCGTCAGGATCGGCACCGGCGACACCTGCCGGGCGCGCTGGAGGCGCTTCTTCGAGAAGTTGCTCACGCCGGCGTGACGGATCGCACCCTCCTCGCGCAGCGTCGCCATCGCGCCGAGGGTCTCTGTAACGTCGACCAGGGGGTTGGGCCAGTGCAACAGCAGGAGGTCGACGTAGTCGGTGCCGAGGCGGTCGAGGCTCGTCCGCGCGGCGTCGAGCAGGTCATCGCGAGCGGCGTCGCCGGGCTTGATCTTCGTCGTGAGGAAGATGTCGTCGCGGTCGACGTCGCTGTCGGCGATTGCCCGGCCCACCTGGCGCTCGTTGCCGTAGTACTGGGCGGTGTCCACGTGACGGTACCCGAGTTCCAGCGCCGTCGAGACGGTGTCGTAACACCGCTCGCCGGTCAACTGCCAGGTGCCCAGCCCGAGCGCGGGGACGGCCGCGCCCTGGACGGTGACGTGTTCCATACGCGAACCTGGAGGCGGCGCCGACAAATCGGTATCGACCGCGAGTGCTCCCCCGCCGTTTTTATGCTGGCACCCGAACGGCAGGCCATGGGTGAGGAGGATGACGACGACCACCCGATCACCGAACTCACCGTCTTCGCGGTGCTCGGCGCCGGGTTCGTGGCGCTGTTTCTGGGCGTCGAGTGGTTCTGGATGATCTGGGTGCTCGGGTTCGCCGTGGTGCTGCCGGCGGTCAGCGTCGTCGTCGACAACTACCTTCGCGGCGACGGGTCGGACGCGAGTTCCGACGACGAAGACGACGCCCTGGCGACGCTGCGCGAGCGCTACGCCAACGGCGACCTCACCGAGGCGGAGTTCGAACGCCGGGTCGAGCGCCTCCTCGAGACCGAAGATCGAGAGACGGCGACGGAGTTGGGGGTCGACCGTGATCGGACAGCGGGCGAGCGTGACGCCGAGTTCGAGCGCTGATCAGAAGCCGGGGTAGAACGGGTCGACGTCCTCCGAGCGGTAGCACTCGCCGTCGTGGAGGACCATGAGTCCCTCCTCGTCGAGTTGGTCGGCGAGCGGGCCGGCGGTGGTGGTGAACCGAGCGCCGTCGAGCAGTCTGGACCGCACCGGTGCGGTGTCGGGGTGCCAGGTCAGCCCGGGCGTCGGCCCGTTAGGCTCCGAACGAACCTCGAACGAGCCCTCGCCCAGCGACCGGACGAACAGCGGGAGTCTGGTGACGCTGTCGTCCTCGAAGACGTTGTGCGTGCCGTCGCCGACGACGGCCAAGTCACCCAGGTCGCCGCCGCCCTCCCTGGCGACGTCGACGGCCAGCGCCACGCTGAACCCCTGGACGAGGAGTTCGAGGACGTTCTCCAGTGCCCCGGCTGCGGGGAGCGTGTCCTCGACGCCCAGCGCGAGGACGCCACCGTTCGCGACGAGGTGCCGAGCCGACCTCGTCGTCTCCGGCGCGTCGAGAACCGCGATCCTCGTTCGGGGAGCGTCGATCGTGGCCGGGTCGAGACGGCCGTCCGGGCACGCGAGGCCAGGGTCGTCGGCGACGAAGTGGACCACGTCGGTGCGTGACTCCAGCAGGTCCCGGAGGCGGTCGGTCGGCAGGTCGCGTTCGACGGTCACCGTCCCCGCTTCGACGGCGGAGCGGTCGGCGTAGACGGCGCGGGCCAGTGACGCGCGATCGCTCTCGTCGTCGCCGTTGTCGACGATCACGACGTCGACGTGGGTATCCCCTTCGGTGAGGTGGTCGAGCGCGTTGTCGAACGCCGCCGGCGGGAGGTGGTATCCGCGATCGGGGTCGGGGCTGTCGACGACCGCCTCCATCCGGCGCTCCGGGGGGACCGAACCCCCCGCACCGTCGAGGGCCGACGGCGCGTACAGGTGGCCCAGGTACCGGACCACGAACGGCACGACCCCCACGTACTCTGGGTCGGGTGGTACGTAGGCGGCGTAGTTGCGTTCGGGCAACTCGTCGACGACGCGTTCGATCGGCGCCGCGAGGTACCGACGGAGGCGTTCGGCGGGCGACCGATCGTAGCACTCGTCGACGTCGATGCCGACCCGATCGGTCAGCGACGTCTCGACGATGTCGGCCGCGCCCGGCCGAGCGGATTTCACGATGGAGTCGAGGTACAGCGTCCGACGTAGCATCGCCGCCGCCTGGTGCTGGAACCGCGGCATCGGATCGAACTCCCGACGGAGGTCGACCGACGGTGCCCGCAACAACGGCGCCGCCCGGTCGGTCACCGAGACGCTGGCCCCGAGGTAGTGGGCCAGCGACGCCGCCGGGTACAGCGGCTCGAACCGGTCCGGCAAGACGAGTTCGATCCCGGTGTCGGGCTCGTCAGCCGCGACGGCGTCGGGCACGCTCGTCTCGGGGCCCACCTCGAGTCGCGGGGGGTGGTCGCGCCATCCGGGCATCACCCGCTCGGGATCGTCGGTGATGTGGCTGGACGGCAACGCCTGTATCCCGCGGGCCAGGCCGGCGGGCGTCGGTTCGACGGTCACCGTCGCCTCGGGATAGTCGAGCAGCGACCAGAAGCCGATCGTGACCGGCGTCGGGTGGTCGAACTCCAGGCGGAAGGTGTCGTCGGCGACCCGGCGCAGTTCCGCCGGTCCGTGGAACCGGATGTACCCGATCAGTTCGAGCGTCACCTTGAGGACGTACTCCTCGTCGTCGAGGCTCACGACGGTGGCGCTCTGATCGATGCGGTCGAACTCGCCGTCGAGGGTCCTGATCTCGGCGATCGTCGAGGGCAGCGACAGCGACTCGACGCGACCGGCGATGGTCTCGTCGACGTCCAGGGGAATCTCGCCGCCGTCGGCCGGGCGGTCCCACCCGGCCGTCTCGATGGTGAACGAGCGGTTCGCCCTGTCGGTGGCGGTCAGCGTCGTGTCCGCGACCGTTATGTCGACCACTCACTCACCCCCTCCCGGAGCGATCTCGAAGCGCGCGCCACCATCGGCACTCTCGCCGACGGAGACCTCCCACCCGTGTGCCTCGGCGATCCGCTCGACGATCGACAGTCCGAACCCCGTGCCGTCCTCGGCGGTCGAGACGCCCATCTCGAAGACCTCTGCGCGCTGGTCGGCTGGAATCCCCGGGCCGTCGTCGGCGACGTAGAAGCCCCCGTCGTGGAGCGTTCCGACGGTCACCGTCGGCGCCGTGCTGGTGTCGTCGTCGGACTCCGAGGGTGGCGTCCCGTGGTCTGCGCTCTCGTCAGGCTTCGGCCGACTGTCCGTCGAACCGTGTTCGACAGCATTGCGAAACAGGTTCTCCAGCAGTTCCACGAGACGATCGCGGTCGGCGGTCACCGTCGTCGAGTCGGCAACGACGAGCCTGGCGTCGCCGGTGCTGACGTGCGACCAGGCCGCCCTGGCGACGTTCTCGATGTCGACCGGGGTCGTCTCGCCGACCAGTTCTCCCTGTCGCGCTAGCGTCAGCAGTTCGTCGATCATCCGGTCCATGCGATCCAGCTCTGCGGCGACGGTGTCGAGGTGGTCGCCCGCGCCATCGCGCGTCTTCTCCAGGTACCCCTGTGCGACCCCCAGTGGGTTTCGCAGGTCGTGGCTCACGATGCTCGTGAACGCGTCCAGCCGCTCGTTCTTGCGGGTCAGTTCTCGCTCTCGCTCGCGCATCTCGCCGATGTCGGTGTAGATGAAGTACCCCACGCGGTCGGTGACGTCGCCGCTCTCGGCCCACACCGGCACGCTCCGCAGCAGGAACGGGTGGGGCCCGTCTGCGGTCTCTCTGGTGACCTCCACGTCGAGACGCTCGCCGGTGCGCACGTCGTCGTACAGCGTCTCGGCGGCGTCGCAGTCGTCGTCCGGGACCAGCAGGTCGGCAGTCGTCTCTCCGACCGCGGCGGCGGGCTCGTACCCGAACAGCCGGACGAACGCGGAGTTCACCCGCTGGATTCGTGGCGACCCGTCGTCGTCCAGCCGGTACTGCACCGCCGCGTCGGGGACGTTCTGGAACAGCGCGGCGAACCGGTCGCGCTCGCGCTCGACGGTCGCCTCGTAACGCACCCGTTCGACGGCGTGTTCGACGTGGTCGGCCAGCAGTTCCGCCAGTTCGAGGTCGGTCTCGTCGTACGCGCCGACTCGGTCGGCGACGACCTGCAACACGGCGTCGTCACCGACCGGCACTGACAGCGCCGCCCGCGTCGCCGGGCGGCGCGGCGCCGCGTCTGTGTCCGCGCGCACGTCGTCGATCAGTTTCCCGTCCTCGCCGCCTAGCGTCGTCCCGGCGACGCCCTCGTCGTCGCGCAGCGGCGTCGCTTCGAAGTGCAGCGTCGTGTCGCGCGCGGCGGCAGGGACCAGCGTCCCCTCCGCCTCGCGCAGCACCACGCACCCGTCCCCGCCGACCAAATCCTGGACGACGTCGACGGCGTACTCGAAGATATCGCGCTCCGAGTCGTGGCGCGCGAGTTCGGCGGCGGCGTCCCGGAGACGTTCGACGCGGTTCCCGGCCGCTCGCTGTTCTCCCATTCTGGTGAAGGTTCGTCGTATCCCGACTTTGGGCTTGTGGGCGTCGGGAGGGTTAGCCCCGAACCGGCGGCAACGAGTTGTCGCGGTACGGCGACCGACCCAGCGCCGCGCCCGCGAGGCCGTCGTCCTCGTCCAGTTGCTCCCGCAGCGTCCGCGTGAGTCGGTTCACGCTCGTCACGTCCAGATCCTGGGCGGCCATCAGTTCGCGGAACCGCTCGTCGTCGGTCAGTGACTCGAAGCGCTCGTACAGCGCGTCCATCCGCTCCGGCGACAGCGACGCGACGTCCGCCCCCTCGGCCAGCCCCAGCAGACGCTTGCGCTCCTCGTCGACGACGTGGCGGATCACCACCAGCGCCACCGTCGTGATGGCCCGCCGACTTCCAAAGGCCGTCAGGTCCAGGTCGATCACGACCCCCAGCGCACGGTCGCGCTGCCACGGCGTCACGTCGAGCCGACTGCACAGCGCGTGGGTGATCCGCACTTTGTCCAGACGGTGCATCCGTTCGGCGTGGCCGGCCATCGCGGGGTGTTGCTCGTCGTGGAGGCGTCGGACCGTCTCGCTGACGTCCGCGTCGGGCCGTTCGGGCCGACCGATCTGGGTCGCCGCCGGCGTCGCGATATCCCACCGCCGCACCACCTCGTCCTTGATCGCCTCGGTCCGGGGCAGCGTCCCGTCGCCGGGCGCCGCGCTCAGTCCCGGCCCCTCGGCGCGGTCGCGCAGGTGCTCGTCGGCGCCGTCCGGCGTGTCGAGTCGCGGGGCTGGAGGGTCTCTGTCCGCGGGCATGACTCAGGAGGTGTGCTTCGCAGCGACAAGAAGGTTCTGGACGTCGAAAACGACTCTCAGTATCGGCCGTTGTGACGAGAATAACTTAAAGAACAATCGTCGTCGGCCCAACCGGGGGTGTGCCGAACGCGGTGGTAGTTCGCATAGTGACTACACTGCATCCTCGTCGTGCACTTGGTCGCGACTTCCAGGGGTCGAACCCGATTCTATATGCGTCGCTCACTATCGTTCGCGACGGCATAGTCCCGCGCGGATTCGAACCGAAGGAATACGGACCGCTCGCTTCGCTCACGGTTGCGACTTCCAGGGTTCGAATCGCTCGAGCGAGCGATTCGCTCATCGCGTCCGCTCCTCGCAGAATCGCATAGTCCCGCGCGGATTCGAACCGCGGTTATGGGCTGTCTTCCGCGACCGGAATCCCGAATCGCGTCCAAAGGCCCATGTGATTGGCCACTACACCACGGGACTGCATCCGGTTATACTCGCCCGGACGTACAAATCCGTTGTCGTTCGCGGTGGCGGGCCACCGCGACCGGAACGTTCCTTGCGCTGTGGTCGAACGCTCGTGTATGAGCGAGACGGTCGCCGAATCCGGTGCGATCACCGCGTCGTACGAGGAGACGGACACCGAGCGACTGCTGACCTTCGAGCGGGACGGCCGGACGGCGGCGGTCGCCCAGAACCTGGAGGGGTACGCGATGCTGAAGGTTCGGCCGAGCGTGAGCGGCGACGAGTTGGAGCGGTACTACGGGTTCGACATGGCGCTGGACCACGCGGCGGAGCTGCTGGGCGTGTCGAGACACGACCTGCCGGTCCCGGAGGCCGCCGTGGACATGGGGATGTAGGCGAAGAGCAAAGAGACAGAGAGCGACCGCCCGTTCCGACGACGAGAGGGGTTACAGTTCGACGCCCGAAGGGATGAGGCTGTGCTGGCGCAGCAGGCTCCCTTCGGCGTCGTACACCAGGAACGTGCGCTTGTCGTAGGCAACCAGTTCCTCGTCGTCGACGGCGATGTTCACCTCGTAGCGGCCGTCGTCGTCGTTGCTGGCCTGTCCGAAGCGGCGCGCGGCGGTGATGAACCGCAGGACGTCGTCGGCGTCCTGGTTGAGTTCGAGGACGAAGTCACCGGTGACGCGGTTGGTGACGCTGACGACGCCGCTGGTCTCGGGGTCGTCGACGGGGCCCTTCAGTCGGAAGGCGGCGTCCGTCTCGGCCGCCGAGAGGAGGTCGTCGTTCGGTCCCGTGAGGCGCTGTCGAAGTTCCTCCTTCGGTCCCTCGAAGGCGATGTTGACGGTCGGCTTCGCGGGTTCGCCGTCGCTCTCGACCCAGTCGACGTTCGTCACGTCCAGCGTGAAGTAGTCGCGCCTCATTCCGTAGTTCCAGATACGTGTTGGCGGTGTATGAACGTAACGCCTACGGCCGACTTCGCGAGGCCGTCTCGGAGTCGAGGGGGTGGCGACGTGGGGCAGGAGCCGAAGCGGCGGCGCGGCGGTAGCCTTTTGACCGGTGGGGAACGGTGTTCGGGACGATGACGGCGATCACGGACGCGCTGGCGCGGCTCCGGGCGGCGGTCAACGACAAACTCTGGGTCAACCCCGAGTACGCACAGGAGTTCGCGGTGCTGTCGGCGTGGCTCTCGCTGCTGATCCCCTGGTCGCTGACGTACGGACGGCTGGGAAGCGGTGGGGACGCGCCGTACATCTTCCAGATGCGGTTCCCGTTCGTCCTCGTTCAGTACGCACCGGACGTGCCCATCATCGAGGCGTTCCAGTTGCGGTACGCACACGAACTCATGCAGCTAGAGGGTAGTTCGAACGCGGGACTGGCGACTGGGTTCGAGGTCTGGTTCGTCGGGAGCCTCCTGCTCGCGCTGGCGTTCCTGCTGAGCGTGGTGCTGTACGCCGAAATCGACGCGCTGGAGCGGTTCCGACCGATCGCGCCGGTGCGGGCGATGGGCGTCCTGCTGCTGCTGGCGGCGGTCGCGATGACCGTCTCGGACTACTACCTCTGGCACAACATGCCCGGGCGGCAGATCCCGGTTTTCACGGTGTTCTACTACGTGTTCGCGGTCGCACTGCTGTCGATCGAAGAGCCCTGACCCGCAGGGCGGTCGGCGCGTCCCGTCTCGAAGGGGAAAGCCCATTACGGCCGACCCGACACGTCTGTGGTATGATCGAACGGCTTCGGACAGAGACGACCTGTGGCACCTGCGAGCGGACGCCCGCGGTCGACACGCACAAGGGCGACGACGTGTTGCGCTGCGAGGAGTGCGGTCGAATTCTGGTCCGAGTGTAGGACGGCGACCCCCGGAGGTTATTTCGGGTCGCGCCCAACCGCTCGCCATGCTCGACAGTCTCTCGCATCTCGCGCTGGAGGTGAAGTCCCTCGATGTCGCCGCCGAGTTCTACGCCGGTGACCTCTCGCTGCCGGTCGTCGAACGGACCGACTCGGCGGTTCGGCTGCGGGCCGGCGAGACGGACCTCGTCCTCCGGCGGCCGACGACGGTCCCGCGGGGTGGCCTGCACACCCACTTCGCCTTCACGGTCCCCGCCGCGGAGTACGACGACTGGCTCGCGCAGCTACGCGCCGACCACGAGGTGTCCCAGTACCGCTTCGGCGACGTCTCCTCGCTGTACCTGTACGACCCGGACGGCAACTGCGTCGAACTCGGCGAGTCGGCAGACGCCGAGGGCGACGGGATCACGGGTGTGTTCGAGGTGGTGTTGGAGGTCGCCGACCTGGACCGCGCGGAGTCGTTCTACGTCGACCTGGGGTTCGACCCGATCGATCGCGGCGCGGACCGCGAGCGGGTGCGTCTGCGCGGTCCGTTCGACCTTGAGCTGTGGGAGCCACACCTCGGCATCGCGGACGCTCGCGGCGGCGTTCACGTCGACCTCGGGTTCGAGAGCGCCGCCCCCGAGGCGGCCCTGTCGGCGGTCGGAGACCGCGCGACCGACTGCGAAGCGGTCGCCGGGGGACACCGCTTTCGCGACCCTGACGGCCACGTCCTGACGGTCGATTCGACGGAGTAGCTCAGAGCCGGTCGGTGTCGACCTCGACGCCCGGGGGGGTCACCAGGAGGAACCCGCGGAAGTGGACGAGGTCGCCGCCACGTTCCTTGATATCGCGGGCGAACCCGGCGGCCAGTTCGTTCACGTCGCCCTCGATGTCGAGCACGAGCGTCCGCCCGTCCTCGACGGCACCGACCCACTCCGCGTCGGGTGTCGACCCGTCGAGGACGCCCAGTTCGATCCGCCCCGTGCCCTCGGTGTCGGGCTCGTCGATCTCCTCCTCTGCGGCGCGCAGGTCGAGGTCGAAGTCGCTCATACCTCCTCTCAGGACGCCAGCCGAGAAAAAGCCTCGCCACCGGGCGGTCGGGGCCGGGTCGGGCAGAAGCGTCTTGTCCCCGCGAGGCGTCGGGAGCCGCATGAAGGGAGCGCTTGGACAACAACGCCTGCTCCACTGGCTGCTCGGCGCGCTCGCGTTGGCCGGCCTCGTGGGACTGTGGTTCGTCACGGACTTCTTCGTCGACGGCATCCGGGCGCTGCTGGGGTAGTCGGTCCGCGGGGCGGCCGCGGTGCAGACGTCTCCGGTGGGGCCAGCTACAAGCCACGGGCCCGCGACTTCCCGGACATGCCAAGTGCAGTCGTCACCGGGTCATCACGGGGGATCGGTCGTGCGATCGCCGAGCGGTTCGCACGAGACGGGTACGACGTGGCCATCAACTACCACACCAGCGAGGACGCTGCCGAGGCGGTCGCGGCGAGCGTCCGCGAGGCCGGTCGGGAGGCGGTCGTCGTCGGCGCGGACGTCTCCGATCCGGAGGCCGCCGAGGGACTCGTCGAGACCGCTGCCGACGCCTTCGGCGCCGTCGACCACGTCGTCAACAACGCCGGGATCGACCAGCACGTCTACACCGAAGACCTCGACCCGGCGGACTTCGACCGGATCGTCGACGTGAACCTGAACTCGGCGTTCAACGTCACGAAGGCCGCCCAACCGCACCTCCGGGCGTCCGACGACGACCCCTCCGTCACGAACGTCTCGTCGATCCTGGCCCACACCGGGGCACCGATCGAGGTTCACTACGCCGCCTCGAAGGGCGGCATGCTGTCGCTGACCCGCAGCCACGCGCGGGACTTCGCCCCCGAAATCCGGGTGAACGCAATCGCGCCGGGCCACGTCGAGACGGACATGACCGCCGACCGCTCGCCCGACGAGAAAGCGGCGGAGCAGGAGGCGATCCCGCTCGGAGAGTTCGGCGAACCGAGCGACATCGCGGAGGCGGTCGCGTACCTCCGGGATGCCACCTTCGTCACCGGCGAAACGCTGAACGTCAACGGCGGCGAGGCGATGTTGTAGTTCGGCGCCGCTCGCTCAGCGGTCGCGGTACGCCTCGATGCCCGCCTCGATGCGGTCGAATCCCTCGGCGAGTCGGTCGAGCGAGCGGGCGAACGACAGGCGGAGCCGCCCCTCGCCGCCGGCCCGGAAGCCGCTCCCTGGCGCGAGGACGACGCCGTGCTCGCGCAGGAGGTACTTCGCGAACGGCAGGGAGTCGGCGTCGACGTCGGGGTCGAGGAAGGCGTAGAACGCTCCCTCCGGGCGGGGCGCCGAGAGGCCCTCGATCTCTGCGATGCGGTCGACGACGTAGTCGCGGCGCTCCTCGAAGGCGTCGTACATCTCGGCGAACGGCTCCTGCGGCCCGGTCAGCGCGGCGACCGCCGCGGCCTGGGCGACGCTCGAGGCGCAGGCGGTCGTCGACTCGTGGACGCCGACGACGTCGTCGATCAGGTCGGCGTCGCCCGCGAGCCAGCCCAGGCGCCAGCCGGTCATCGCGTAGGCCTTCGAGCAGGAGCCGACGGTCAGGACGTGCTCGGGGTGGTCGGTCAGCGCCGCGATGCCGCGCGGCTCGCGGTCGTAGGTCAGTGCGGCGTACACCTCGTCGGCGATCACGTAGGCGTCGTGCTCGGCGGCGGCCTCGACGACCGCCCGTAGCGGGCCAGGGTCGGACACCTGCCCGGTGGGGTTCGACGGCGTCGTGAGCACGACCGCGGCGGTGTCTGGTCCCAGCCGCTCGATCAGGCGGTCGGCGTCGAGGTCGTACCCCGTCTCGGCGGGCATCTCGACGGCGACGCCGCGGGCGTCCGCCAGGCGGGCCTGGGTGGCGTAGTTGGGCCACGCCGGCGAGGGGTACAGCACCTCCGAGCCGGGCTCGGCGGTCGCCAGGATGGCGAGGTGCAGCGCCTCCATCCCGCCGACGGTGACGACGACCTCGTCGGGGTCGTGCTCGACGCCGTAGGTGTCGGCCATCGTGTCGGCGATGGCGCGACGGCACTCGGGCGTCCCCGCGTTGGAGGTGTAGTGGGTCGCGCCGCCGCGGGCGGCCTCGGCGGCGGCCTCGACGACGTGCTCGGGGGTGTCGAAGTCCGGTTCGCCGACCTCCAGGCGAACCAGGTCGCGGTCTGGGGGCTGGGCCTCCGCGAGGTCGTACATCACGCGGATGCGGGAGCGCTCGGCGTCCCGGACCCGCGAGGCTGGCTGAGCCATGTCGGCGTCTCGGCGCCCAGTCGGATACCTGTTCGCCAGGCGGCGACCGCCGCGGCGTGGCGCCGGGCCGACGGTATAAGCCGCTGGCTCCGCAACGGGTGTGCATGGTCGAGGTCACCTACCACTGCCCGTACTGCGGCGCGCTGACGTCGCTGGAGCGGGACCCCTACATGGCAGACAAGTGCGTGACGAGAGAGCCGCTCGCGGAGTGGGCGTACGAGAGCACCACCGGCGACTACGAGGCCGCCGACGGCGTCGAGTTCGTCTGCCTCGGCGACGCCGACGACGGCGACGGGTGCGGGCGCACGTTCTACCTCTCGTTCGTCAAGTACGAGGACGGCGAGCCGGTCGACCACCGAGTGCCCGATCAGGACCCACCGCGGTTCGACTTCAACGCATGAGCGTGGACGACGCCCTGGACGATCAGCGGGAACTGGTCGACCTCGTGCGTGAGGCGGGATGGGACGTCACCGACGTGGAGCTGTCGGTGTACGAGAGCCCCTGGGAGGACGACGACGCCCCGGAGGCGACGGTGACGCTCACCGTCAAGCGAACCTACGAGTCCGAGGACGAGGAGAGCGACGACGACAACCCGTACCGCGTGAACTGAGTCGGGACTGTGCGAGACGAGGTCGCGAAAACCGAAAGGGGGGAAATCGCAGCACCACCCGGGGCCCCAGGGAAGACACCCCTGTACCGCCCCGGAGTCGGGGCGGAAACCGGCCCCACGCTGGCAATCGCGGGTCGAAGACGCGACGCCGACTGACAAACGTCACGTCGGTGGAGCCCCGGCACCTGCTACTTGTTGGCTGTTTTAATTAATAGTTGTGGCCACACTTCCACGAGCGGTTCGGTTTCACAAGTCGTGGGTCTCTCCCGCTTCGGAGACTTCGCGGCTTGGTCTCATTCCAGGCGAAGTTCCACAGTCCACCCCTCGTCGGTGCGGTAAACGGGCGGGTCTGCCGAGGCGGCCACGCGACGATTCTGGCCTCCTGCGGACGGCTCGGCGCCGCGGAAGGTGCCCGACAGGCGGAGCCGTCCCCCACGCTCCTCGACGGTGGCGTCGTTGTCGACGGGGACGACCCCGCGGACGTCGCGCTGGTAAGCCAGCTCGTCGAGGTAGTCGAACAGCAGGCTCGTTGGGTCGTCACCCGTCGCCGCAGCGTCCAGGCGCTCCGGCCCGGGGTCGAGGGGTGAGGGCCAGCGACTCTCGACGACGGCGTCGGCCGTCGCGGCGAGCGCCGTCCCCAGCGTTCGGCCGCGGGCCCGCACGAGCGTCGCCCCGTCGGCCGTCTCCCGGGTCTCGAAGCTGCTCACCCTCGGGTGCACCCCCGTCCGAGTCTCTCGTCGCGTCGACGGTACCGAATCACGGCCCGTACTCGGCGCCGGGTGGTCAAAAGCCTTCGAGGTGTCGGCGCCAGGCCGGTGCGCTTATAGTCGCCACCGTGCAACCCTGTCACAGTGAGCGTCAACGTAGACCTGCGAGTGTTCCCCTCCGGCAGCGACGACCACGTCGAGGCCGCCTGGGAACTGAAAGAGCGCATCCGCGAGGAAGACGGGGTGCTCAAACAGCGCAAGGACTTCTTCACCGACGCCTACCGCCGCTCGACGGTCCACGCCCACGTCGCCGGCGACCGTCTGGTCGCGTTCGCCGCCACGCGTCGCGACGGCTACATCCTGTTTCTGGCCGTCGATCCCGAGTTCCGCGGCGAGGGGCTGGGCAAGCACCTCGTCGCCGAAGTCGCGGAGGAACACCGCACCGTCACCTGCCACGCCCGGACGACCAACGAGAACGCCCTGCGCTTCTACGAGCACCTCGGGTTCGACATCAAGCGCCGCATCGACAACTACTACGAGGATGGCGGCGACGCCTACTACCTCAAACTCGGTGACAACGCCGGGCTGACCAGTCGCCTCTCCGAGTTCCTCCGGCGCTGAATTCCCGACCACCACGTTCAAGCGCCTCGCGGCCGCGGTGTCGGTGTGACAGACCGCACCGTCCACCTCCCGGTCGCCGCACAGCCAAGCATCCAGGACTTCGTGGATCAGGCCGCCCACGCCGAGACTCTCGGCTACGACCGCGTCTGGCTCCCCGAGACGTGGGGCCGGGACGCCGTCACCGTCCTGACCAGCGCCGCCCACGCCACCGACGAGATCGGGCTCGGCTCCTCCATCGTCAACGTCTACTCTCGCTCGCCGGCGCTGCTCGGCCAGACCGCCGCGAGTCTCCAGGAGGTCTCCGACGGCCGCTTTCGCCTCGGGATCGGCCCCTCCGGCCCGGCCGTGATCGAGGGCTGGCACGGCGTCGACTTCGGCAACCCGCTTCGGCGAACCCGCGAGTACGTCGACGTGCTCCGCAAGGTGTTGGCCGGCGAGGAGGTCGAGTACGACGGCGAGTACGTCACGCTCGGGGGCTTTCGCCTGCGCTGTGACCCGCCGGAGACACCGCCGCCGGTCGACGCCGCCGGGATGGGTCCGAAGGCCGTCGAACTCGCCGGGCGGTTCGCCGACGGGTGGCACGCCCTCCTCTTCACCCCGGAGACGATGCGCGACCGCCTTGAGGACTTCCGGCGCGGCGTCGAACTGGGCGACCGCGACCGCGACGACCAGCGGGTGACGCTGGCGGTGACCTGCTGCGCCCTCGAGGACGGCGAGCGCGCCCGCGAACTGTCGAAACGACACGTCGCCTTCTACGTCGGCGCGATGGGCACCTACTACCGCGAGTCGCTGGCTCGGCAGGGATACGAAGAGGCGGCCGAGACCATCGCCGAACGGTGGGCGAGCGGCGACCGCGCTGGCGCCGTCGACGCGATAAGCGAGGACCTGACCGACTCGCTGCTGGCCTGTGGAACCCCCGAGCGCGCCCGCGAGGAGCTCCAGAAGTTCCTGGATATCGACGGTGTCGACTCGGTGGCGATCGGGTTCCCGCGCGGTGCGGACCCCGAGGAGATCGAGGCGACGATGGCGGCGCTTTCGCCCTGAAGGCTGCCACTGCACGAACGATTTTGGTCCCGGCGCCTGTCGAACGACCCATGACAGCCACACGCACGGGCGCCGACTACTTCGTCGAGGCGCTGGAGCAGTACGGCGTCGAGTACCTGTTCGGCAACCCGGGGACGACGGAGCTGCCGATAATGGAGTCGTTGCCCGACTCCGAACTGGAGTACGTCATGGCGCCCCACGAGGACGTCGCGGTCGGGATGGCGGCGGGCTACGCCAGCGTCCGGCGCCAGCGCGCAGACGAGATCGACGGGACGCCGGCCGGCGTCGTCAACCTCCACGTCGCGCCGGGGCTGGCCCACGGTCTGGGGAACCTCTACGGCGCCCACATGGCCGGGGCGCCGCTGGTCGTGACCGCCGGGGCCCACGCGCGGGGGTTCCGCCACGAGGAACCGATCCTCGACGGCGACCTCGTGACGATGGCCGACCAGTTCACCAAGGAGTCCCGGGAGGTGCTGGACGCCGCGGCGTTGCCGACCGTCCTGCGGCGGGCGTTCAAGACCGCCTGCACGCCGCCGACCGGCCCCGTGTTCCTCGCGCTGCCGATGGACGTGATGGCGGCCGAGACCGACGCCGCGGTCGAACCGCTCGACGGGCCGCTCCCGAACGCGGGGCGGGGCGACCCCGCGGCCATCGACCGCGCGGCCGACGCACTCGTCGCGGCCGAGACGCCCGTACTGGTGCTGGGCGACAACGTCGCGCGCCACGCGGCGTGGTCCGGGGTCGACCCTGTCGAGACGGCCGTCGACCTGGCCGAGGCGACGGGCGCGCGGGTCCACGGCGAGATTCTGGCCTCCGAGGTGAACTTCCCCGCCGAGCACGACCAGTGGGTGAGCTACGTCCCCCCGGACGAGGATTTGGCGCGGACGCTGCTGAACGCGGACACGCTGGCGTTCGTGGGCTGCTCGACGAACACGACGCTGTGGGCTCACGAGGGGTCGCTGGTACCCGACCGTGCCACCGTCGTCCACGTCTCCGACGATCCCCACGAACTCGGCAAGAACCAGCCCGGCATCAACGTCGCCGGCGACCCCGGACTGGTGATGGCCGACCTCGCCGAGCGCGTCGGCGACCGACTGGACGCCGAGACGCGTGCGGCCCGACTCGACGACGTCGCCGCCACGAAGGAGTTCGTCGCCGCGAAGATGGCGTCGATGGCCGGTGCCGAGACGCCCGCCGACGAGGACCCCCGCCCCTCGAAGGCCGACGTGGTCGACGCGATGGCGGATATCGCGCCCGACGCGCTGGTCGTCGACGAGAGCGTCACCGCGAAGTACTCGCTGCTGACGCGGTGGTCGTTCGGGCCCGACCAGCTGCTGTCGAACAAGGGCGGGGGCCTGGGCTACGGCCTCTCGGCGGCGGTCGGCGCGGCGCTGGCCGAGTCCGAGCGCGAGGAGTCCCGGACGGTGCTGGGGTTCGTCGGCGACGGGTCGTACCTCTACTACCCCCACGCGATGTACGCCGCGGCGCGACTCGGCGTGGACCTGACCGTCGTCGTGCCGGACAACCGCCAGTACCGCATCCTCAAGGACAACGTCGCCTCGATCTACGGCGGCGAGGTCGACGACCACGAGTACGTCGGGATGGACTTCGACCCCGCGGTCGACCTCGTCGCCAACGCCGAGAGCCACGGGGCCTCCGGGCGAGTGGTCGAGGAGCGCGAGACGCTGGGCCCGGCCATCGAGGCGGCGGTCGACGAGCCGGGGCCGTCGCTGGTGGACGTCCTCGTCAGAGAGTGACCGAGGCCGGCGGCGCCGCTCGCGAGGTGGTGTCGCTGCGGGGAGAACGACTCACTCGTCGGCGGCCAGCTGCAGTGCCGTGCGGATGTGGAACCGCACCTCGTCGTCGTCCGTCTGGGCGAGCGCGCGCTCGAGGTTCGCCTCGAGCTCACCGTTCTTGTGACGCTGTGACATAGATTGAGATATGGCGTCTTTGTGTAAATAATTGCCGGAACGAGTTCTAAAAACTGGGGTGTGGGTGGATTTTAGCCTCGGTCACTGTGGTCGATCTGCGTTCTCACCTGGGAAAATTTTCTCGGGGTTGAGGGTGTCGTTCGGATCGAGTGCGGTCTTCAGCGACCGCATCGCCGCGACGCCGGCCTCGCCGTGCTCGGCGACGAGGTACTCGCGCTTGCCGAGGCCGATGCCGTGTTCGCCGGTCGCCGTGCCGCCCCGTTCCAACGCCAGGGCGACGATGTCGGCGTAGGTCTCCTCTGCGCGGGCGACGGCCTCGTCGTCGTCGGGATCGACCAGGACGGTGTAGTGGAGGTTGCCGTCGCCGGCGTGGCCGAAGCAGGGGACGACCTGGTCGCGTTCGGCGGCCAGCTCTTTCGCCCGGCGGACGACGGCCCCGAGATCGCCGATGGGGACGGTGACATCGCCGGGGTGGAGCGGACGCAGGTCGGGGTCCCACGCCTCGATGGCGACGGCCAGTTCCTCACGAGCGGCCCAGAGGTCGTCCATCTCGTCGCCGTCGACGACCGCGAAGCGTTCGGCGTCGTGGTCTGCGAACACAGTGGTGCAGAACTCGACCTCCTCCGCGACGCCGTGGTCGGCGTGGAACTCGACGAACACGGTGGGCCGGTCGGGCAGGTCCGTGCCGGAGTAGGCGTTGGCCATCCGCGCGCTGTCCCGATCCAGCAGTTCGATCTTGGCGACGTCGACGCCGGACTGGACGGCATCGGTGACGGCGCCGACGGCGTCGTCGAGCGTGGGGAACAGCGCTCGCCCGGCCCGCACCTGCTGGGGCCTGCCGGCCAGTTTCAGCGTCGCGCGGGTGATCACCGCCAGCGTCCCCTCGCTGCCGACCAGCAAGTCCTTCAGGTTGTACCCGGAGGAGGACTTGATCGCCCTGCTGCCGGGGCTGACGACCGACCCGTCGGCGAGCACCGCCTCCAGTTCCAGCACCCAGTCGGCGACCTCGCCGTACTTCACCGTCCCCATCCCACTCGCGTCGTTGGCGATCATCCCGCCGATTGTCGAGATGTCGCCGGAGGAGGGCAGCGGCGGGAAGAACAGGCCGTACTCGCCGACGGCCTCGTCGACCACCGACCCGAGCACGCCCGGTTGCACGTCCACCTGGAAGTCTCCGGGGCGGACCGCGAGCACCTCGTCCATCCGCGTGAGGTCCATGCTGATCCCGCCCTCGACCGGCACGGGGTTGCCCTCCAGACTCGTCCCCGCCGCGTACGGCGTCACCGGGACGCCGCGCTCGTCGGCCGCCGAGAGCACCGCGCTGACCGCGTCGGTCGTCTCGGGGTACACGACCACGTCGGGCGCGACGCCGTCCTCGCTCTCGGTGCCCCAGTCGGTGGCGTGGGCGTCCAGCGAGGCCGTCGAGCGCGCGACGGCGTCGTCCGGGAGGATGCCGTCGAGGAAGGCGGTGTCGTGTGTCATGCCGTACCGTGGGCGTCGCGCCGAGTTAAATCCGCGGGCGAGCGGACGAGCGGGGCGCTCTCGACCCGGTGGTGAGTCCTCGACAACGACGGGCCTCCCCCTCGCAACTCAGAATCCCAGCGTGCAGGCACAGGGCCACATCCGAGATGGACGCCGGCGCCGGTCGGTCGCGGTACTGCCGGTGCCACCGTCGCCACCGTCCTCGTCCGCCGAGAACACGCAGAAGTACCCGCAGTCGTCCGCGGGGACACCGAAGGCCGCACCGATCGATCTGCGGAGAGATTGCCGTTGCCTCATGACCGTCGTTGCCGGCGCTTCGGGTCCTGAAATCTCGGTCGGTGAGTGGAATGGGCGACCGTGTGTCGGCCCACCGCCGCCGCAGTCGCGGCGGCGGATCGAGCCGAAAAGCCAACATCCAAGCCGTCGCCGTCCTCAGATTCGACCATGAGCGTGACGACCGCCAGAGAGCGCATCCGCGAGCGCCCGAAGTCGATCACCGCCGTCCTGACGGTGGTCGGGTACGCACTCGTGCTCGGGGCGCTGTACGGCCTCGCGCCCGAGGGGTACGCCATCGGCGAGTCGGCGGTGAACCTCCTGTCGCACCTCATCGCCGGCATCAACACCGTGGCTACCCTGTGCCTGATCGCCGGGTGGCGGTTCATCCGCCGGGACGACGTCCGCAACCACCGCCGGGCGATGTTGACGGCGTTCTCGCTGATCCTCGTGTTCCTCGTGCTGTACCTCACCAAGACGGGGCTGGGCGGGACCAAGGAGATCGCCCTCGCGGCGGGCCCGGTGTACTACGCCTACCTCGCGATGCTGGCGATCCACGTGATCCTCTCCATCGTCTCGGTCCCGGTCGTGCTGTACGCGCTGCTGCTGGGCCTCACGCACACGCCAGCGGAACTGCGCGAGTCGACCGCACACGCACGGGTCGGCCGGGTCGCCGCCTCGGCGTGGATTCTGAGCCTGAGTCTCGGGGTCGTCACCTACGTCCTGCTGAACCACGTCTACGGCTACGAGTTCGTGCCCGCCTGACGGTCGCGGGTGGCCACGCGGCGTCGGCCGCCGGTCCCGTCGACACCCGAAAGGTTGGTGTGCCGACATCGAGAACGCCGTCGCGTGAGCCGCGTTCGCTCGGCGCTGCTGTGGTGGGTCGTCGTCCCCGCACCGATCGTCGCCCCCCAGGTGCTGCTCGCCCTGGAGAACCCCGCCTGGTTCCTGTCGCTGACCCTGTCGACCCTCGCCGGGAGCGCCGTCGCGCTGCTGTTCACCCGTGACATCCGCATCGAGGACCAGACGCTGCTGACGGGATCGACGCCGGACATCGAACGCGAGTCCGGGCCGGACGCGATTCCGGCGACGGCGTTCGGCTACGTCGTTCGGGCGTCGACGACGGTCGCCGCCTGGTCGTTCGTCGGCATCGTCGTCGCCGTGAACCTGCGGTAGCGGCGGGTCACTCCGTCCGCGGGACCAGCGCCGCGCCGACGCCGAACGCGACGACCGCGAGCGCGGAAAGCACCGCGAGGTTCGTCAGCGCGACGCCGATGTCGCCGGTGTGGGTCGCGGCGCGAGCGCCCCGCGAGAAGTACGTCAACGGCGAGAGGTCGACGACCGGCCGGAACCACGCCGGCAGCAACGACGGCGGGACGAACGTCTCCGAGAGGAACAGCAGCGGGAGCGCGACGGCGTTGCTGGCGCTGATGGCGCCGTCCTGGGAGTCCGCGAGTGCGCCCAGCGTCGCGCCGACGCCGCAGAACAGCACGACGCCGGCGGCCACCAGCGGCACCAGCAGCGGCGACGGGGCCACCGCGGCGCCGGTCAGCCCCACGACCAGCACCAGCACGGCCAGCGCGGCCAGCCCGATGATGACCCCGTTGACCGCGGTGTGGGCCAGCAGCCACTCCGTGCGGGTCAGCGGCGTCGTCGCCAGCTTCTCGAAGCGCCGACCGTCGCGGGTCCGGGCCACCTCGCTGCCGACGCGGGACAGCGGCGTGAACAGCACCACGACCGCGACGTAGCCGGCGGCGTAGTACCCCGCGGGCTCGGTGAACAGGCCGCCGCCGGTCGCGCCGGTCCGCACCAGGGCGCCGAAGATGACGACCAGGATCAGCGGGAAGAAGAACGTGAAGAACACCGCAGTCCGACGCCGCAGGAACGAGTGCCAGGCGGCGACGGCCTCCGCACGGACCCGGCTGACGCGACTCACGCCGACACCTCCCGCTCCGTCTCGGTGTCGCGGTCGGAGCCGCTCGGGTCGTACGTCTCGCCGGTGAGCGCGAGGTAGACGTCCTCCAGGCCCGGCCGCGCCCACGACAGCCCGGTCGGGTCGACGCCGGCGGCCCGCAGGTGGTCGACGATGGGCCCGACGTCGTCGACCCCCGCGCCGTACACCCGGAGTTCGTCGGGCGTTCGCTCGACGCGGTCGACGTCCACCCCCAGCCCGGCGAGGTCCGCGTCGCCCGGTCGCTCGCACTCGACGACGAAGCGGTGGTCGCCGCCGTGTTCGGCGACGAGGTCGGCTGGGGCCCCCTCGGCGATCAGTTCGCCGTCGACGAGCAGTCCCACGCGGTCGGCCAGCCGTTCCGCCTCGGCGACATCGTGGGTCGTCAGCAGGACCGTCGCGCCAGCACTCGCCAGTTCCGCGACTGTCTCGCGGACCCGGCGCCGTCCGGCGGGGTCGATGCTGGCGGTCGGTTCGTCCAGCACCAGCAGGTCGGGGTCGTTGATCAGTGTGATGCCGAGGCAGGTCCGCCGGCGCTGGCCGCCCGAGAGGTCCTCGTAGGCGGTGTCGGCGACATCGGCGACGCCGACCCGCTCCAGGGTCGCCTCGACGGGCAGGCGCTCGTCGTACAGCCCCCCGTAGTACCGCAGCAGTTCGCGGGGCGTGAGCCGCCCTGGCGGGTCGAACGCCTGCGGGAGCACGCCCAGTCGCGCGCGGTCGACCTCGCTCGGCGTCTCGTCGAACAGTGTCGCCGACCCCGTGTCGGGAGGCGTGGTCCCGGCCAGCGCTCGGACGAGCGTCGTCTTGCCGGCGCCGTTCGGCCCCAGCAGGGCGACCACCTCGCCGGCGGCGACGGACAGCGACACGTCCGACAGCGCCTGCACCTCGCCGTAGGACTTCGAGAGGCCGTCGGCGACGACGGTGTCGGTCATGCCCGGGGCTGGGGACGGCGGCGGTTAAGTCCCGTCGGTTCGCCGGTCGGACGGGGTCGTTTCAGCGCAGCGACGGTCGCCAGACCAGCAGGGCGACGGTGACGACGAACACCGCCGTCGAGACGCCGTAGGAGTTGGTCGCCACAATGGCCGCGGTGGCGGACCCGCCGGCGACGCCGGTGAACACCGAGGCGAACAGCGGCCACGTACAGGACACGCAGGCGAACAGTCCCATCACCCCCACCGCGGCGGCCTCCGTGGCGTCCAGCACCGTCACGTACACGAGGTACGCCAGCGCGAGGTAGCCGACGATCTTGAACGGCAACAGCGCCGCGCGCAGCAGTTCCCCCTGGTACAGCACGGCCGGTCCGTACCCCGGCGGGAGGTCCCAGACGGCGATTCGCAGGCCGGTCGGATCGAGGCCAGCCGGGACGTTCGCCGCGCCGACGAGGCCGCCGAAGACCGCCAGCAGGAGGAAGTAGCCGCCGGCGACCGCACCCCCCAGGAGGCGCTCGCGACGGCCGGTCGCGGGTGGCTCGACGCGCCACAGAGCCCACAGCCCCAGGTTCAGCCAGACGAACGGGTAGTAGTAGAACGGTCGGTCCGGGAGCCGTCCGGTCACGGCGGCGTACCCCAGCAGCCACAGCAGTTCCGTGTTCAGAACCAGCGTGCCGAGCAGCAGCGTCTGGCGGTCGATTCGGCGTACCCGTCCGAGGAGACGTGCTGCGGTCGCCACATCAGATCACCAGCGCGTCGACGACGACGGTCACGAGCAGGGCCCCGAGGAAGGCGTTGGAGGCGTGGAACGCCCGGAACGCGGCGGCCTCGGTGCGCTCGCGGTGGAGTCGGACGATGGCCCAGAGGAACACCGCGCCGACGAGAGCGGTCACCGCGGCGTACAGCGGCCCGAGGTTCGCGACCGCGCTCAGCGCCGCCGCGCCGACCAGCGTCGCCCCGAAGTACCAGCAGATGTGCCGTCGGGTGACGACCTCACCGCGGACGACCGGCATCATCGGGAACCCGCCGCGGGCGTAGTCGTCCTTGTATGCCAGCGCGAGGTTGTAGAAGTGCGCCGGCGTCCACAGGAAGATGACGCCGGCGAGCACCACCCCGGCCAGTCCGACCTCGCCGGTGACCGCGACCCACCCGATCAGCGCCGGGAGCGCGCCCGCGGCGCCGCCGATGACAGTGTTCTGCACCGTGTTGGGCTTGAGCATCAGCGTGTAGACGACGCTGTAGAACAGGATGGCGACCAGTCCCAGCACCGCCGCCAGGAGGTTCAGCGTGGCGAACGCCGCCAACGACCCCGCCGCCAGCACGAGGCCGAACACGACGGCGTTGCGAACCGAGACGAGGTCGACCGCCAGCGGCCGGTCGCTGGTCCGGTTCATCCGGCGGTCGATGTCCCGTTCGAGGACGTGGTTGAACGTGCCGCTGGCGCCGATCGACAGCACGCCGCCGACCATGGTCGCGGCGACGGCACGGGGGGTCAGCGGTGACCCGACCGTCGCGGCCGCCAGCGCCATCGCGGCGGCGGCAACGAGACACAACAGCCACATGAGTCGCGGCTTCGTCAGCGAGAGGTAGGCCTTGGCGACGAGTTTCGCCCGCGCGAGACCACCATCCGGCACCACGAACGTCTCGTCCGAGTCGGACGCAGCCGGCGCCGGCTCGTCGGCAGGCTCCGGGTCCGGCCCGGCGATGGGTTCGCGACCTTCGGGAGTGGCGGTGTCGGCCTCCAGGGCCCAGGTCAGCGCGGCCAACGCCGCGACGAAGATGACGAGTCCGATCACGAGGTGAATCCCCGACAGGACTGGCCCGAGCGACGCGGTGGCGGCGAGCGCGCCGATAACGACCTGCATCGGGTACAGCGCCGCGGCGGTCAGCAGTGCCGCGAGCGTGCGGTCTCGGACGTCGCCCAGCAGCGCGGCGACGGCGCTGGCGACGACTCCGGCCCCGACCAGCGCCGCCGCGATCCGGTGGCCCCAGGCGATCGCCAGGGCGGGATCCGCGGCCGCCGCCCCTGGCCCGCCGGAACAGGCCGGCCAGGTCGAGCAGGCCGTCCCAGCGTCGGTCACCGCGGTCGTCGCGCCGACGGCCACCAGCAGGTACGCCCCGATGGCCGTCGCCCCGACGAGCCACGAGAACCGCTCGTGTGTCCGGACGGGTGCGGGAAATCGCTGTGACACGGCTCTATCTGGATTCGGGACTCGCCGTATTTAGGGAGTGCGCTTCGGCCCGACGACCCGGCAGTTTCGGCACGTATTTAACCCCGAGTTCCTAACCGCCGAGATATGAGACGTACGTGGCTCGCGAAGCTGACGCCACTGCTCGCCTTCCTGGCGGTCGGCGTAGGGACTGCGGCCGCCCAGACTGCGAGCGGAACGTCGAACACGGAGGAACTCATCTTCGGGCTGAACACCGACCTCCTCATCATCGCGATCCCCATCACGGTGCTGACCGAGGGGATCCTCATCTACACCGTCTGGAAGTTCAGTCAGTCCGACGAGGCCAAACCCACCAAGGAGAATCGCCGCCTGGAGATCACTTGGACCGTCGCGACGGCAATCATCCTGCTGTTCGTCGGGTTCTCTGCGTACACCGTGCTGGGCCAACCCGCGGTCACGTCCCCGTCCGACGCCGAGCCCGGTGAGGAGGACATGGACATCCTCGTCGAGGGCCAGACCTGGCAGTGGAACGTCCACTACCAGGACTACAACGTGACGACGACCAACGTCATCTACATGCAGACCGGGCAGACCACGTACCTCAACGTCACCGGCGACGAGTGGCTGCACGCCGTCCACGTCCCCGCGCTGGGACTGAAACAGGACGCGGTCCCCGGCCAGTACAACACGATCCAGACGACGCCCCAGGAGCCAGGCACCTACCAGGGCTACTGTGCGGAGTACTGTGGTGTCGGCCACTCCGGCATGCTGTTCGAGGTGGTCGTCGTCGACAGCGAGGAGGAGCTGGTCAGCAACCTCCGCGATGAGTGCGATGGGACCTGGAGCGCCGCGGAGCAGAAGTGTACGTGACGACCCGCTGACCGCCTCGACCCGCTTCTCCGTCCGTTTCCGACGCTCACGAGTCGAGCCTGTCCGTCTCGGATCGTCGGGGCGCTTGGATGGATTTTTGGTGGTCCAACCGGAACCCCGGAGTATGACCGTCACGGACGACAGCGCAGACGAGGGTGGGCACCACCATCTCCCCGCCACGGAAGACTGGCCGCGGGGGTTCGGCGAGGCCAGCTGGTGGCCGTTCGTCACCGCCGTCGGTGCGGCCGGCTTCTACGTCGGCGCCGCGCTGTACATCATGGGCAACGGCGAGAGCAGTCTCGTGGGCGAGAACGTCGGCCCCGCGGTGTTCGCCGGGAGCGCCTTCGTGTTCCTCGGTGGGCTGTACGGGTGGCTGTACCACGCCTTCGTCGCGGACTTCTGGGAGCGCGGCGCCGACCCCCAGTCCGAGAGCAAGCTGCGCTGGGGGATGGTCGCGTTCCTCGGCAGCGAGGTGGCGACGTTCGGCGCCGGATTCGTCTACTACTTCTGGATCCGCGTGACGCCGTACACCGGCGGCGAACTGCCGCACCTGTTCGGCAGTCTCGTGATCATCAACACGCTGATCCTGATCGCCAGTTCGTTCACCATTCACTTCGCGCACCTCGAACTGCTGAAGGACAACCACAAGCGGTTCCGACAACTGCTGGGGCTCACCCTCCTGCTGGGACTGATCTTCGTCGGCGGCCAGGTGTACGAGTACTACGAGTTCATCGTCAACGAGGGGTTCTCGCTGGCCAGCGGTGAAGGACTGGAGACCGTCTTCTCCAGCGCGTTCTACGGACTGACCGGGCTGCACGGCCTGCACGTCTCGCTCGGGGCGGTGCTGCTGGGCATCGTCTTCTGGCGGGCGATGAAGGGCCAGTACTCCTCGGAACGGCACGTCTCCGTGAGCACGGTGTCGATGTACTGGCACTTCGTCGACGCCGTCTGGATCTTCCTGGTCGTCGTCCTGTACGTCGGTGCGCCGAGCGCCTGATCGGACCGTGAGCCGTCGCGGTCGCCTCACGACCCGGCTCGTGGTGCTCGCGCTGTCGCTGTCGGCGCTGTCCTCGACGGCGCTGGCCCACAGTGGGTCGTTGCGCGGGGACACGAGCGGCCTCGCGATTCCGACGTGGCTATTCCTGGCGACCGGCGGCGGCGTCGTCGGCGCCTCGTTCCTGCTGTCGTCGTTCGCCACCGACCGACGACTGGTGAGTGCGATCCACGGATGGCGGCGCCGCCTGAGCGCAGCGCCGCCGGCGCTCACCAGTCTGGGCTCGGTCGTCGGCGGCCTGGCGGTCGCATTCGTCGTCGTCGTCGGTCTGACCGGCCCGGAAGACGGCACCCGCAACGCCGCCATCTACGTCGTCTGGGTGCTGTGGTGGGCCGGCGCACTGATCTGTGCGTACCTCGTCGGCGATGTCTGGTCGGTGGTCGACCCGTTCCGCGCGCTGGCGCGACGGCTGCCGACGCTGGACGTCTCCTACCCCGAGCGCCTCGGCGCCTGGCCGAGCGCCGTCGGGCTGCTCGCCCTGGTGTTCGTCGAGGTCGTGACGCCGCTGGCCGACGACCCGCGACTGCTCGCGGGGGTGGTGCTCGCGTACACCGTCGGGACGCTGGCCGGGGCGGCGACGTTCGGCCCCGAGCGGTGGTTCTCGTCGGTCGACCCCGTCGCGCGCACCTTCGCCCAGTACGGTCGGGTTGCGCCGATCGGCCGCGGCGACGACGGCGGCCTGTCGCTGCGCCTACCCGGGATGGCCCTGGCGGAGCCGCCCGCGGACGCGCGGCTGGACGCGGTGGGGTTCGTGGTCGCGGTGGTGTGGGCGACGAGTTTCGACGGGCTGGTGACGACGCCCGCGTGGGCGGACCTGGTCGGCCGGCTGACAGAGCTGGGCGTGCCGGCGCTGGCGACGTACGTGTTGGGGCTGGCCGGCGGCTACCTCCTGTTTCTCGGCACGTACCTCGTGGCGGCCCGGATCGCCCGGCGGACGAGCGACACCTACCTCACCACCGCGGCGCTGGCCCGGCGGTTCGCACCCGCGCTGCTGGTCATCGCGGCGGGGTACCACCTCGCACACTACCTCCCGTACCTGCTGTCGCTGTGGCCCGCGCTGGTCGCGACTGTCGGCGGCTCGCTCGGTGGCGCGCTCGCCGCGGTGACCGGTGGGTCGGCGAGCGGGGTCGGAAGCGTTCCGCGCGCGGTGCTGCCGGGGTGGGTCGGATCGGTGTCGCTATCTTTCGTCTTGCTGGGCCACCTGCTCGCGGTGTGGGTCGCCCACGCCGCCGCCTTCGAGACGTTCCCCGAGCGTGTGGCGGCGCTGCGCAGTCAGATTCCGATCACAGCGGCGATGGTCGTCTACACGGTCGTCGGCCTCTGGATCGTCGCCGAACCGAGCGTGACGCCGCCGGGGGTGGGCCCGTGACCGGGGACGAGCGAAGCGGTGGGCACGGAGCGGAGACCGCGGTGCCGCCCGGCGAGGACCCGGCGATCTGCCCGCACTGCGGCCGGCAGTTCCCCCGCGAGCGGGCGGTCACCCTGCACGTCGGGCTGGACCACACCGAGGCGGCGAGCGACGAGGCCGTCGAGGCGTTTCAGGCGGCCTACCGCGACGAGCGGACGGAGCTGCGCCGGTTCCAGCTGCTGGCGCTGGCCGTGCTCGTCGTGCTGTACTTCGGGTTCCTGTTCGCGTTCGCCATCGTGGGATAGCGGTCGGGGTCACTCGCGCCCGGCCTCGTCCCACCGTTCGAGCGTCTTCACGACGCGCGCGAGCGGTCCGGGGACCGATCGCTCCTCGCCGAGGTGGTCGGCGACGGGGGCGGCCAGCAGGAAGTAGCACGCGAACAGCGCGCCGTCGCCGACGACGGCGAGGTACAGCCAGGTCGGCACCCCTTCGGTCCCGGCACCCCCGGCCCACGCGAGGGCCGCGAGTGCGCCGAGAGCGACCGACAGCACCCAGGCGTTGAACACGTACAGCAGGCGAAAGCGGGCCACCAGCGGCGAGACGTCGTCGCTCATCGGTCGAAGCGTGGCGGCCGGGGGACTCGTAGGTTACGGGCGAAGCGACGGCTGGTGAGGTGTCGGGAAGTCGGGTGTGGTAGCACCCGACGACCGAACGCCGTGGGGCGTTCGGCCACGCGGCGTGGTAGCGCCACGCGGTTGGATCAAACAGGGCAACGATGCCTGGTAATAAATACTGTGGCCAGCGTACAAATATTTGTTGCATTACAGGAGGAGACAGAGAAACGACACGTCGTGCCGCGCCAGCGTGCGACCGCCCGCGTGACGACGACTGCGCGGGCGTCGGTGCGGTCGTCGACCGCGCTGGACCGAATCAGTCTCTTTTTGTCGGGGCAGGCGATACGCGGAGGCATGAGCTTCGAGGAAGACGACGAGGTCGTCCTGCACGACAAGCACAGCGAGTTCGACGGCGAGCGCGGCACCGTCACCCAGGTCGTCGACACGATGTTCGGCGACTCGAACTACACCGTCAGCTTCGAGGACGGCCAGGAGACGGGCGTCCCCGCCGACCAGCTGGAGCTGGCCGAGGGCGACGAAGACGACGAGGAGTAGGCGATGGCCTCGGGCGTCCCGTTCCACTACCTCGATCTGCGTGCCTTTTGTTACGCGACGGAGGACGAGAAGCGCGTCGAGCGGGCGCTCGGGACGTTCCTCCCCGAGGAGTTCCCCATCGACCGAACCGAGAGCGAAGGCCACCACGGCGACCGCATCGTCGTTCTGTCGGCCCGCGTGGAGAACGCGGACGGCATCCGCCACGTCCTCGACCGGGTCGCAGACCTCCCGGAAGCGGAGCGGCTGATCGACGAACTCGACGAGCGGATCAACGACAACAACGCCTTCTTCGTCCGTTTGGACAAGCAGGCGGCGTTCAACGGTCGGGCGGAACTCGGCGAGGGGCTGACGCTGCGCGGCAAGGTCGAGGCCTACCCCGCGAAACGGGAGAAAGCCGTCGAGAACGCCAGCGAGGCGCTGTCGGACCTCGTGGAGTGACGGCGACGCTTCTGGCACCGTTCTCGGGGCGGGAGGATCGGGTTTCACGACCGCGATTCTGCCGTGAACAACCGATCGGTGCCGGTGAGCGACCTCTCGGTCACTCCTCGGCGTAGATGAGGGTTCGTCGACAGTCGGGACACACGTAGGGAACCGGCGTGAGGACCTCCTCCGCCCGTACGCTACCGAGAAACCCATCCTCCGCCGACTGTGAGACGATAGACAGTTCACCAAGGGCGTCGGTGCCCTGCAGCTCCATCTGTTCCAGTGGTTCTTCACAATCCGGACAGACCCTCTTGACCATGTCTGTGTACAGTCTGGTGCCTCGTCTGAGAAAGCGATTTTGTTCGGACGCCGGGTCGGCGCCTTGCTCTCGATGGAGACCGATACGCTGATTCCCGTCCCGGCCAGCGCTCCACCGAACCCCGAACCCACCGTTCGGTGCATCGGTCTGTGACACGCACCAAGCCAGCGAGAGAGACGACACCCTGGATGCGACGCAGTCCGTCAGGGGACCGCTCGCTCCGCCTCGAGGGCTCTCTCCTGGCGGGCCTTTCGTTGCGCTTAAGTACTCGACCCGGGTACGACAGGGTGCAATACGATGTAGGGGTGTGCGACCCCGAGTCCGAGAGGGCGACAGTATGACCGCGTGTCGTGGTAGCCTAGCCTGGCCCAAGGCGCAGGGTTGCTAACTCTGTGGCGCAAGCCTCCGGGGTTCAAATCCCCGCCACGACGCTGCAACCGCACAGCGACGCGATGTCGCGTCTCCGCGCCAGGGTGGAGGCCCGGCTCGCAGCACCGACCACCACACACCACACATGAGTGCAGACACACCCGAAGAACAGGAGGACGACGAGGACCTCCGGTACTTCGTCCGGATCGGGCAGACCGACCTCGACGGCACCAAGTCCGTCGAGCGGTCGCTGTCCGAGATGAACGGCATCGGCCGCCGCAGCGCTCGGCTCATCGCCGACGAGGCCGACGTCGACCGGACGGCGACGTTCGGGCGACTCGAGGACGACGAGATCGAACGCGTCGTCGACAGCGTGGAGAACTTCGCCGACGAGGTTCCCGACTGGCTCGCGAACCGCCGGAAGGACTTCTACACGGGCGAGACCACCCACGAGATCGGCAACGACCTCGAGCTCACCCGACAGCACGACGTCAACCGGATGAAGATGATCGACTCGTACAAGGGCGTTCGCCACGAGCGCGGCCAGAAGGTCCGCGGGCAGCGCACCAAGTCGACGGGCCGTACCGAGGGCACCATCGGCGTCAACGTCGAGGCGATCAAGGAAGAACAGGCCGAAGAAGAGGCTGCCGAGGAGGGCGGTGAGGAGTAATGCCGCTCGGAACCGACACCAAGGACTACGAGACGCCGAATCACCCGTTCCAGGGCGAGCGCATCGCCTCGGAGCACGACCTGGTCGGCCGGTACGGCCTCCGCAACAAGGAGGAGCTGTGGCGCGCACAGTCCGAACTCCGGTCGTACCGCCGCGAGGCGCGTGACCTGCTCGCCCAGGAGGCACAGGACGAGATCGAACGCGCCGAGGACGCCGGCTTGGAGTTCCTCGCGAAGCTTCGCCGCTACGGCATGCTCGGCGAGGAAGAGGGCCTTGACGGCGTGCTGTCTCTGGAGGTCAACGACATCCTGGAGCGCCGTCTCCAGACGGTCGTGTACCGCCAGGGGCTGGCGAACACGCCCCGACAGGCGCGCCAGTTCATCACCCACGGCCACGTCGTGATCGGCGACCGGCGAGTCCGGGTCCCCTCATACACCGTCGAACTCGACGAGGAGGACTTCGTCGCGTTCGACGAGAACAGCCCCCTCGCGGACGAACTCCACCCCGAACGAACGGAGGATCGATAGATGTCCGAGGACGAATCCCAGAGCGAGAGCAGGTGGGGCATCGCCCACGTACACGCGTCGTTCAACAACACGATCATCACGGTGACCGACATCTCGGGCGCCGAGACGATCGCGAAGAACTCCGGCGGCACGGCGGTCAAGCAGAACCGCGACGAGGCGTCGCCGTACGCCGCGATGCAGATGGCCGAGTCCGTCGCCGAGGAAGTCATGGCGGCGGGCATCGACAAACTGCACGTTCGCGTGCGCGGTCCCGGCGGCAATCTCCAGAAGTCGCCGGGCCCGGGCGCGCAGGCGACCATCCGCGCGCTGGCCCGTGCCGGCATCGAGATCGGCCGCATCGAGGACGTGACGCCGATCCCGCACGACGGTTCGCGCGCACCCAAGGGCAAGGGCGGATTCTGACATGAGCGAGTACGAGGTCCAGTTCATCGAGCGCTCCGATCGCCACGCACGGTTCCTCGTGCAGTCGATCACCCCCGCGTTCGCCAACGGTATTCGGCGAGCGATGATCGCCGACGTGCCGACGCTGTCGGTCGACACCGTCCGGGTCATCGAGAACTCGTCGGTGATGTTCGACGAGCAGATCGGTCACCGACTGGGGATGGTACCGCTGACCACCCCGCCCGCGGAGTTCGAGATCGGCGACACCGTCACGCTGAGCGTCGACGTCGAGGGGCCGGCGACGGCCTACTCCGGGGACCTCGTCAGCAGCGACTCGATGGTCGAACCCGCAGACGAGAACATCCCGATCATCGAACTCAAGGAGGGCCAGCGGCTCGAGGCAGAGGCCGACGCCACCCTGGACTACGGCAAGAACCACGCCAAACACCAGGGCGGCGTCGCGGTCAGCTACCGACACCTCCAGTACGTCGAGGTGCTGGGTGACCGCGACGAGTTCGAGGACGAGGAGCCGAACATCCTCCGTGGGGTCATCGAGGAGCGGGCCCCCGAACACGCCGTCGCCGACGACGGCGACCCCACGGAAGGCGACCTCGTCCCGACCGAGCAGTTCGACCACGACCTCACGAACCGCTACCCCGGCAAGGAACTGGCCGTCCACGATGTCGACAACGCGTTCGTGTTCGACATCGAGACGGACGGCTCGCTGACCGTCGACGAACTGGTCGTCCAGGCCGCCGAGACGCTGGCCGACCGCGCGGTCGAACTGGAAGACGCAGTCGCGCTGTAACACACATGTACGACACCCCCCTTCACCACCCCCTGACGGACGCCGCCTCGCGGTCCCGCCAGTCGCGGGACCGCCCGACGAGTCGGCGGTCGACAACCGAAGGTGTTTTGAAGGGGCGAACAGAACCAATCGGTGCCGACGCACCGGCGTGCAGGGATAGCCAAGTCAGGCCAACGGCGCAGCGTTCAGGGCGCTGTCTCGTAGGAGTCCGCAGGTTCAAATCCTGCTCCCTGCATGACTTTTCACCGCTTCGGACATGAGCAAGACGAATCCCAGACTGAAGGGTCTCATCGCCGATCTGAAGTCCGCCGCCCGCGATGGCGGCGGCGACGTCTGGAGCGACGTCGCGGACCGACTCGAGAAACCCCGCAGCACGCACGCGGAGGTCAACCTCGGGCGCATCGAGCGCTACGCCGAGGAAGACGAGACGGTCGTCGTGCCCGGCAAGGTGCTGGGCGCCGGCGCGCTCCGGAAGGAAGTCACCGTCGCTGCCGTCGACTTCTCGTCGACGGCGGAGACGAAGATCGACCAGGTTGGCGAGACCATCCGACTCGAACAGGTACTCGAACAGAACCCAGACGGCACGAACGTGCGGGTGATCCGATGAGCATCGCGGAGTTCGACGCCGACGTCGTCGTCGACGCCGGCGACTGCATCCTCGGCCGGGTCGCATCGAACGTCGCCGAGCGCGCGCTCGACGGCGAGCGCGTCGCCGTCGTCAACGCCGAGCAGTCGGTGATCACCGGCTCGCGCGAGGACGTCATGGCGACCTACGAGAAACGGCGCGACGTGGGTTCGGATCGGGGGCCGTACTACCCCAAGCGACCGGATCGCATCTTCAAGCGCTCGATCCGCGGCATGCTGCCGTACAAGAAGGACCGGGGCCGCGAGGCGCTGGAGAACGTCCGCGTGTACGTGGGCAACCCTCACGACGAGGACGGCGAAATCCTCGCGGACACGTCGCTGGACCGACTGTCGAACATTCGCTTCGTCCACCTGGGCGAGGTCAGCGAGAACCTGGGTGCTAACGTCACATGGTAACCAACACCTCGGGCAAGAAGAAGACGGCCATCGCCCGCGCGACGGTCAGCGAGGGCGAGGGTCGCGTCCGCATCAACTCCCAGCCGGTCGAGCTGGTCGAACCGGAGATGGCGCGCCTCAAGATGCTGGAGCCGTTCCGCATCGCGGGGGACCTGCGCGACGGCGTGGACATCCACGTCGACGTGGAGGGTGGCGGGTTCAGCGGCCAGGCTGACGCCGTCCGCACCGCCATCGCGCGGGGGCTGGTCCAGCACAGCGGCGACGCCGAACTGCGGGACGCGTACCTGGAGTTCGACCGCTCGCTGCTGGTGAACGACGTGCGCCACTCCGAGCCGAAGAAGTGGGGCGGCCCGGGTGCACGGGCGCGCTACCAGAAGTCCTACCGCTAATCCATGATGGTACCAGTCCGGTGTTTCACCTGCGGGAAGGTCGTGGGTGAACACTGGGAAGAGTTCAAGGCGCGAGCCAAGGAGGGCGACGAGGACCCCGAGGCGGTGCTGGACGAACTCGGCATCGAGCGCCAGTGCTGTCGCCGGATGCTCGTCTCGCACAAGGACCTCGTCGACATCGTCTCACCGTACCAGTGATGTCGGGGCAAACGTTCACGCGATACGAGAAGGCACGCATCCTGGGGGCGCGAGCGCTGCAGGTGTCCTACGGCGCGCCGGTCCTGATCGACACCCGCCAGACAGAACCGATCCTGACCGCCGCCGAGGAGTACGACGCCGGGGTGTTGCCGTTCACGGTCAAGCGAGGCGACGAATGACGCTGATCACGGACGTCCGACTGCGGCGCGTGCTCGACTCCCGCGGCGAGGGCACCGTCGAGGCCGACGTGCTCACCGAGAGCGGCGGCTTCGGGCGTGCGATCGCACCCTCGGGGGCCTCGACCGGCGAGTACGAGGCCGTCGAGCGGCCGCCGCGGGAGGCCATCGCTCGCGCTCGCGAACTCGCTGTGCCCCGCCTGGAGCACCAGGTCCACGCGGGCAACCAGCGCGACGTCGACGCCGCACTGCGCGGCGCCGACGGGACCGAGGACTTCTCGGAGATCGGCGCCAACAGCGCCGTCGCGATCAGCATGGCCGCGGCGAAGGCCGCCGCGGACGTGCTCGGCGCGCCGCTGTTCCAGCACCTCGGCGGGACGTTCCGTGGAGACACGTTCCCGACGCCCCTGGGCAACGTGATCGGTGGTGGCGAGCACGCCGCCGACGCGACCCACATCCAGGAGTTCCTCGCGGCGCCGGTCGGCGCACCGAGCGTCGAGGACGCCGTCTTCGCCAACGCGGCGGTCCACGCGGAGGTCGCCGAGCTGCTCGACGACCGCGGGATCGCTCCGGCGAAAGGTGACGAGGGCGCGTGGGCGCCGTCGATCGACGACGCCGCGGCCTTCGAGGTCGTCGCCGAGGCGGTCGACCGGGTCGCGGACGAGGTCGGCTTCGAGATCGGCTTCGGTCTCGACGTCGCCGCCGCCGAACTGTACGACGAGGAAGCTGGCGGCTACGTGTACGGCGACCGCGTCCGGGACACCGACGACCAGATCGACTACGTCGCCGAGCTGATCGACGAGTACGACCTCGTGTACGTCGAGGACCCGCTGGACGAGGACGACTTCGAGGCCTACGCCGAGCTGACCGACCGGGTCACGGACGGCGACCCGGCGACGGACCCGCTGGTCTGTGGCGACGACCTGTTCGTCACCAACGTCGACCGTCTCGCGGAGGGCATCGACGTCGGCGCGGCCAACAGCATCCTGATCAAACCCAACCAGATCGGCACCCTCAGCGACGCCGTCGACGCGGTGGAGCTGGCCGCCCGGAACGGCTACGCGCCGGTCATCTCTCACCGCAGCGGCGAGACGGAGGACGCCACCATCGCACACCTCGCCGTCGCCACCGACGCACCGTTCATCAAGACGGGCGCGGTCGGCGGCGAGCGCACCGCGAAACTGAACGAACTCATCCGCATCGAGAACGACGCAACATGAGCGACAACGAGGAAGAAGGACTCGACGCGAGCGAGCTCGAGGAGGAGGCCGACGCGGTCGACTCCGAGGAGCCCGCCGCGGAGTCCGACGACGACGCATCGCCCGCCGACGAGGCGCCGGTCGCCGAGACCGACGCCGCGGAGGCAGACACCGACAGCGAGGCCGACGCGGAGGCCGCCGAGGAGGAGCCCGGCCCCGCGCTGGACGAGGACGTCATGTCCGACGAGGAGGCAGACCTGCTGATCCCCGTCGAGGACTACCTCGGCGCCGGTGTCCACATCGGCACCCAGCAGAACACCCAGGACATGCGGCGGTTCATCCACCGCGTGCGCACCGACGGGCTGTACGTGCTGGACGTCTCCAAGACCGACGGCCGCATCCGCACCGCCGCGGACTTCCTGTCGAACTACGCACCCGAGCAGATTCTGGTCACCTCCTCGCGGCAGTACGGCCAGTTCCCCGCCGAGAAGTTCGCCGAGGCCATCGGCGCACGAGCCCGAACCGGGCGGTTCATCCCCGGCACCCTCACGAACCCCAAGTACGACGGCTACATCGAGCCGGACGTGCTGGTCGTCACCGACCCCATCGGCGACGCCCAGGCCGTCAAGGAGGCCATCACGGTCGGCATCCCGGTCATCGCGATGTGCGACTCCAACAACTCCACGGGCAACGTGGACCTGGTCGTCCCGACGAACAACAAGGGTCGTAAGGCCCTGTCGGTCGTCTACTGGCTGCTGGCCAACGAGACGCTGGATCGCCGCGGCGCCGAGCCGTCCTACGCCCTCGACGACTTCGAGGGCGGCATCTGAGCCGTTCGGAGTTTCGGGTACTTTTCGTCGTCACTCGTGTGCTCCCAGCGGCGCCGCCGGACGGACCCGCCTACCCCGAAGCGTCGTCGGTCGCCGGGGACGCCGCCACGCCACGGAACTCGAACCGGGCGCCGCCAGCTGCCGACTCCGCGACCGACAGGTCCCAGCCGTGGGCCTCCGCGACGCCGCCGACGATGGCGAGACCGAACCCGTTGCCCGACGCCGACGTCGAGTAGCCCGGGTCGAGGACCTCGTCCCGTTCCTCGGCGGGGATGCCGGGGCCGTCGTCGGCCACCGCGAATCCGTCCGCGAGCGGTTCGATGGTGACGCTCACGTCCTCGCCGCCGTGCTCGACGGAGTTACGAAAGCAGTTCTCCAGGGCGCGCTGGAGGCGGTCGGGGTCGGCGCTGATGGGTTCGTCACCGTCGACCGACAGCGTCGCGTCGGCGGTGTCGACCTGTGACCAGGCCTCGCCGGCGACGGCCTCGAGGTCGACCCGGCGTTCGTCGAGTTCGGCGTCGCCCTGGCGGGCCAGCGTCAGGACGTCCTCGACGATAGACTCGATGCGGTCGTGGCTGGTGCGAATCTCTCCGAGGAGTTCGCGTTCCTCGCCGTCGAGGCGGGGTTCCAGCGTCGCGGCGTAGCCGTCGGCGACGGTCAGGGGGTTGCGCACGTCGTGGCTGACGATGCTGGCGAACTGGTCGAGGCGGTCGTTCTGGCGCTTCAGTTCGCGTTCGCGGCGCAACCGCTCGGTCACGTCGTTGAGGAGGTACACGGAGCCGCCGCGGCGCTCGCCCAGCGGGGCCCGCTCGACGGTGACACTGCGGTGCTCGTCGTCGGCCTCCAGTTCCACCGGGCCCTCGCGCTCGTCGTGCAGCACTGCGAGCAGGGCGGGGTGGTCGTCCAGCGCCGCCTCGACGGGGCGGCCGACGACCGCGGCCTCCTCGACGTCCAGCAACCGCTCGGTGGCCGGGTTGAGGTCCGCGAGCAGCCCCCGGCCGTTGACCACGAGCACGCCCTCCGACAGCGTTTCGAGGACCCGGGAACTCGCGACTGGCGGGACCGCAATCAGGTCGTAGCGGAACAGGCCGACGTACAGCGCGACGGCGCTGACGGTGAAGGCCGGCTCCGACAGCGAGAACGGCGACGGACGGACCGTGTTGACGACCGTGCCGGCCCACGGCAGAGCGACGGCGCCGACGACCGCCGCGGCCTGCCAGCGGTAGAGGTTCCGGGCGCGGTAGACCAACTGCAGCAGCATGACGGTGGTCAGCGCCAGCAACAGCGACATGTACGTCTCGTGGACGTACATCCCGGGCCCCGATGCGGCGATCAACAGCCGCCCGTACTCGGCGTCCATCTCCAGCGAGGCGAACATCAGCCCGGGTCGCAGTCGCGTGATCGCCAGCGTGATCATCACCGCAGGCGGGGTCGAGACCACGGTGACCCACCGCGCCGTGACGAGGTGCTCCCGGCCGGTGTAGATCAGCGTGAAGAACAGCAGCGCCACCCCGGCCACACCCGCCCCGACCAGCGTGAGTTTGGCCCACACCACGGTGAAGAACTTCGAGGTGGCCACCGTCGCGAACGCCTCCCCGAACACCCACAGCGTGACTCCCGACAGCGACAGCGCGAACCAGCGCGCTCCGCGGCGGTTCGACCGACGGAGGACGCGGGCGAGGATCACGAGCGTGACCACCCCCGCGAACAGCATGCTCCCCACGTAGGCGATTACCGTCGAATCCACTACAACGATGTAACGTGTTCACGGTAAGAAACGTTCTGGCTACGGAAGATCGAACTGGACCGCGCTCCGACGTTCGGTTTCGACCCTCCCCGGGGGTCGCCCCCGGACGGAAACGCCTAACCTCCCGGCTCGCCTCCCCGGAGGTATGACGACGGCGAGCGCTCCCGGGAAGGTGTACCTGTTCGGGGAGCACGCGGTGGTGTACGGCGAGCCGGCGGTCCCCTGCGCGATCGAGCGCCGCGCGCGGGTGACCGTCGAGCAACTGGCCGAGCCGACGCTGCGGGTCCACGCCGAGGACCTGAGCCTGGACGGGTTCACCGTCGAGTACGGTTTGGGGGGAGACGATCTGGACGTCGACGCGCCGACCTCCTTGGTCGCCTCGGCGACGGCATACGTCGACGAGGCCATCGCGCAGGTTCGGGAGGCCGTCGACGAGACGGTGGGCTTCGAGGTGACCATCGAGAGCGCCCTGCCGCTCGGTGCAGGGTTGGGGTCGTCGGCGGCGGTCGTCGTCGCGGCCATCGAGGCGGCGACCCGCGAGGTCGGTGTCGGACTCGACCGCGAGGAACTGGCCGAGCGCGCCTACCGCGTGGAACACGAGGTCCAGGACGGGCAGGCCTCGCGGGCGGACACGTTCTGCTCGACGATGGGCGGTGCGGTTCGCGTGGAGGGCGACGACTGCCGAGCAATCGAGGCGCCCGAGTTGCCGTTCGTCGTGGGGTTCGACGGCGGCGCCGGCGACACCGGCGAACTCGTCGCCGCCGTGCGGGACCTCCGCGAGGAGTACGACTTCGCGGCCGACACCGTCGAGACGATCGGCGATCTCGTCCGTGCCGGAGAGGAGGCACTCGCGGCGGGCGACGTCGGCGAACTCGGGCGGCTGATGGACGTCAACCACGGCCTGCTGTCGGCGCTGGGCGTCTCGGCGGGCAGCCTCGACGCGATGGTGTGGGCGGCCCGCGACGCCGGCGCCGCGGGGGCGAAACTCACCGGCGCCGGCGGCGGCGGCTGCGTCGTCGCGCTGGACGACTCCGACGCCACGGAGACGGCGCTGTCCTACACGCCAGAGTGCGAGGACGCGTTCCGCGCGGAACTCGCCCACGAGGGGGTGCGCCTGGAGTGACGACTGTCCTCAAGCTCGGTGGCAGCGTGATCACCGAGAAAGACCGCGCGGAGACGCTGGACGGCGCCGCCGTCGACCGGGCGGCCGACGCCGTCGCGGGCGCCGAGGACCTGATCCTCGTCCACGGTGGCGGCAGCTTCGGCCACCACCACGCCGAGGCCCACGGCGTCTCGACGACCGCCGGCAGCCACGAGTGGGAGGCCGTCGCAGACGTCCACGGTGCGATGACCACCCTCAATCACCTCGTCCTCTCCCGACTCCACGAGCGGGACGTCCCCGCGGTCCCGGTCCATCCCCTCTCGGCGGCCAGCCGCGACGCCGACGCGACCCTGTCGCTGCCGACCGCGCAGGTCGAGCAGCTCGTCGACGAGGGGTTCGTCCCCGTGCTGCACGGCGACGTGGTCGCCCACGAGGGCGAGGGCGTGACGGTACTCTCGGGTGACGAGATCGTCGCCGAACTGGCCGAGCTGCCCGCCATCGACCGGCTGGGGCTGGTCTCGACGGTCCCCGGCGTGCTGCGCGACGACGAGGTGATTCCGGAGATTCGGGCGTTCGGCGAGGTAGCCGACGCCGTCGGCGCCAGCGACGCCACCGACGTCTCGGGCGGGATGGCCGGGAAGGTCCGGTCGCTGCTGTCGGCGCCCGTGCCAGCCAGCGTGTTCGGTCTCACCGACCTCGGGCGGTTCCTCGACGGCGAGCGTCCGGGGACGACGGTGTACGGCGACGACTGAGCACCTATCGGTCGGGAAAATTCGAAAAATGGCGGCGGCGTTGTCTGGGGGCCTGGGGGTGGCCGTGGGTTCTACTCGCGCAGTCGCTGAGCGACGAGGTCGGAGATGTCCTCGCGCAGTTCCTCGACCTCGACCTCTTCGAGGACCGGCACGAAGAAGCCCTCGACGAGTTGGTTGCGCGCGATCTCCGGCGGCGTGCCACGCGAGGTCATGTAGAACAGGTCCTCGGCGTCGACCTGCCCGACCGTCGCGGAGTGGCTCGCCTCGGTGTCGTGGTTGTTGATGATCAGCTGCGGCGAGGCGTCGGCCTCGCTCTCGTCGGACAGCATCAGCGTGTTCTCGCGCTGGTAGGAACTCGTGTCCCAGGCCATCGCGCCGACGTCTTGGACGCCCTCGTACACCGACCGGGCATCGTCGTCGATGACGCCGCGAGTCACGAGGTCGGCGGTCGTGTGCTCGGCGCGGTGCCAGACACGGGAGTCGATGTCGAAGTGCTGGTCGTCGTGCCCGAAGAAGGCGCCGACGATCTTCGTCTCCGAGCCCTCGCCGACGAGATTCGTCTCGACCCCGGACTTGGTCAGGCGCGAGCCGAGGTTCCCCTCGATCCAGTTGACCGTGGCGTGGGTGTCGGCGTGGCCGCGCTTGAACGAGAAGTGGTACGTCTCGTCGTCGAGGTTCTGGAGGGTGCCGTACTGGACGTACGCGTTCTCGCCGCCGACGGCCTCGACGACGCCGCTGTAGTAGCGCTCGCCGTCCACGCTCGCGGTTTCACCGCTCGCATCCGAGGCGCTCCGCGCCTCGCGATCTCCCGAGGACTGTCGCTCCAGAATCGTCACCGAGGACGACTCCTCGGCGACGATCAGCGTGTAGTTGAACAGCGACCGGCTGTTCATCTCCGTGCGGATCGTGACGTCCTCGGCGGCCGATCCCTCGGGGACGTACACGACCGTGCCGGTCGAGAACAGCGCCGTCGACAGCGCGGTGAGGTAGTTCTCCTCGGGGTCGACGACGCTGCCGAAGTGCTCCTCGATGAGGTCGCCGTGCTCGGCGAGCGCCTCGGACCACTCCAGGGTCTCGGCGCCCTCGGCGTCGACGCGCTCCTTGGTCTCCGCAGCGTTCAGCGGGTCGACCAGCGTCTCGAAGTCCAGATCGGTGAGGTTCGTCCACGTCCGACCCGGGGTGCGGATGACGCTGGGCATCTCGAGGTCGTCGAGGGCATCCAGCGCCTCCAGACGCGTCTCGAGCAGCCACTCGGGCTCGTCCAGCTGGTCGCTGATCTCTCGTACCTGTTCTTCGGTCGCGTTTGCGTGTACCTGCGTGCTCATTGTGATCTCCGGGGGTTACCCGAGCGAGCCCTCCATCTCGAGTTCGATCAGCCGGTTGAGTTCGACCGCGTACTCGATGGGCAGCTCCTCCGTGATCGGCTCGATGAACCCCGAGACGATCATCTGCTTGGCGTCGTCGTCGTCGAGACCGCGGCTCTGGAGGTAGAACACGTCCTCGTCGCCGATCTTCCCGACGGTCGCCTCGTGGGCGACGTCGACCTTCGACTCCTCGATCTCCATGTACGGCATCGTGTCGCTGGTCGACTCGTTGTCGAACATCAGCGCGTCACACTCGACGGCCGTCGAGGAGTTCTCGGCGCCGTCGGCGATGTGGACGAGGCCGCGGTAGTTCGTGCGGCCGCCGTCCTTGCTGATCGACTTGGACTCGATGGTGGACTTGGTGTCCGGCGCGTTGTGGTACACCTTCGCGCCCGTGTCGATGTTCTGGCCCTCGCCCGCGAAGGCGATGGTGATGTGGTTGTCCGTCGCGTTGCGGCCCTTGAGGATCGTCGAGGGGTACAGCATCGTCGCCTTCGACCCCATCGAGCCGGACACCCACTCCATCGTCGCGTCCTCCTCGGCGATGGCGCGCTTGGTGTTGAGGTTGTAGGTGTTCTTCGACCAGTTCTGGACCGTGGAGTACTGGACGTGTGCGCCCTCGTTGACGAACACCTCGACGCCACCGCTGTGGAGGTTGAACTCGGAGTACTTCGGGGCCGAACAGCCCTCGATGTAGTGGACTTCGGAGTTCTCCTCGGCGATGATCAGCGTGTGCTCGAACTGGCCCATCCCGTCGGAGTTCATCCGGAAGTACGCCTGGACCGGCATGTCGACGGTGGTGTTCTCCGGGACGTAGACGAACGACCCGCCGGACCAGATGGCGCCGTGCAGCGCGGCGAACTTGTTGTCGCTGGGCGGGACGGCCTTCGTCATGAAGTGCTCGCGGACCAGGTCCTCGTGCTCCTGGACCGCCTTGTCCATGTCACAGAAGATGACGCCCTTCTCCTCCCAGCGCTCCTGCATGTTCTGGTAGACGATCTCGGACTCGTACTGCGCGCCGACGCCCGAG
>Ga0207850_100213_pt1 | contig 50830 bp, 48 predicted proteins | sample 23E2SouthBayCA_FD_187746 | JGI IMG/M metagenome (GOLD analysis project Ga0207850, IMG submission 187746) | Aerobic enrichment media microbial communities from Eden Landing Ponds, California, USA - A23 E3 (3) (SPAdes) | ecosystem: Environmental > Aquatic > Marine > Unclassified | place...
GCCTGTAATGGGCCGACGAAAGAAGATCGTACAAGAATGTGAACGGCTGATGGACAAACCGGAGAACATCCGGAACATCGCCATCGCCGCTCACGTCGACCACGGCAAGACGACGCTGACGGACAACCTGCTCGCTGGCGCGGGGATGATCTCGCAGGACACCGCGGGCGAGCAGCTCGCGATGGACACCGAAGAGGACGAGCAAGAACGTGGCATCACCATCGACGCCGCGAACGTCTCGATGACCCACGAGTACGAGGGACAGAACCACCTGATCAACCTGATCGACACGCCGGGCCACGTCGACTTCGGTGGCGACGTGACGCGGGCGATGCGAGCCGTCGACGGCGCTTTGGTTGTGGTCGACGCCGTCGAGGGCGCGATGCCCCAGACGGAGACGGTGCTCCGGCAGGCGCTCCGGGAGGGCGTCAAGCCGACGCTTTTCATCAACAAGGTCGACCGCCTCATCTCCGAGCTCCAGGAGGGTCCCCAGGAGATGCAGGAGCGGCTCCTGTCGGTCATCCACGACGTGAACGAGCTCATCCGCGGGATGACCGAGGAGATGGACGACATCGAGGACGACTGGACCGTCGGCGTCGAGGACGGCACCGTCGGCTTCGGCTCCGCGCTCTACAAGTGGGGCGTCTCCATGCCCTCGATGCAGCGCACCGGGATGGACTTCGGCGACATCATCGACCTCGAACGCGCCGACAAGCGCCAGGAGCTCCACGAGCGGACGCCGCTCTCGGACGTCGTCCTCGACATGGTCTGTGAGCACTTCCCGAACCCGCTGGACGCCCAACCCCGCCGTATCCCCCGTATCTGGCGCGGCGACGCCGACTCCGACGTCGCGGAGTCGATGCAGCTGGTCGACGAGGACGGCGAACTCGTCCTCATGGTCACGGACATCGGGATCGACCCCCACGCGGGCGAGATTGCGGCCGGCCGCGTCTTCTCGGGCACCATCGAGAAAGGCGAGGAGCTCTACGTCTCCGGCACCGCCGGCAAGAACCGGGTCCAGAGCGTCGGCATCTACATGGGCGGCGAGCGGGAGGAAGTCGAACGCGTCCCCGCGGGCAACATCGCCGCTGTCACGGGGCTCAAAGACGCTATCGCCGGATCGACTGTCTCCAGCATCGAGATGACACCGTTCGAGTCCATCGAACACATCTCGGAGCCGGTCATCACGAAAAGCGTCGAGGCGAGGAACATGGACGACCTGCCGAAGCTCATCGAGACGCTCCAGCAGGTCGCCAAAGAGGATCCGACGATCCAGATCGAGATCAACGAGGAGACGGGGGAACACCTCATCTCCGGGCAGGGTGAACTCCACCTCGAAGTCATCGGACAGCGCATCGAGCGCAACCAGGGCATCCCGATCAACACTGGCGAACCGATCGTCGTCTTCCGCGAGTCCCCGCAGGAGGCCTCGGGCGAGGTCGAAGGCGTCTCGCCGAACCGCCACAACAAGTTCTACATCACCGTCGAGCCCCTGAGCGACGACATCGTCGACGAGATTCAGCTGGGGAATATCTCGATGGATATGCCCGAACTGGAACGCCGCGAGGCGCTACAGGAAGCCGGCATGGACAAGGACACCTCCCAGAACGTGGAGCACATCCACGGGACGAACATCCTCATCGACGACACGAAAGGGATCCAGCACCTCAACGAGACGATGGAGCTCGTCGTCGAGGGGCTGGAGGAGGCGCTCGACGACGGCCCGCTGGCGGCCGAACCCGTCTCTGGCGCGCTCGTCCGCCTGCACGACGCGAAGCTCCACGAGGACACCATCCACCGCGGTCCGGCACAGGTCATCCCCGCCGTCCGCGAGGCGGTCCACCGCGCGCTGATCGACGGAGAGATCCGCCTGCTCGAACCCATCCAGGACGTCCGCATCGACGTCCCCTCGGAGCATATGGGTGCGGCGTCGGGCGAGATTCAGGGTCGCCGCGGCCGCGTCGACGACATGTACCAGGAAGGTGACCTCATGGTCATCGAGGGCATCGCGCCCGTCGAGGAGATGATCGGCTTCTCCTCGGACATCCGCAGCGCCACCGAGGGCCGTGCCTCGTGGAACACCGAGAACGCCGGCTTCCGCGTGCTCGCCGACAACCTCCAGCCGGAGATCATCGAGGAGATTCGCGAGCGCAAGGGGATGAAGCTCGAACTCCCGCCGTCGGTCGACTACATCTAACTCCCCAACCCGACTCGACTCGACTCGACCCGACTCGACTCGACTCGACTCGACTCGACCCGACTCGGCCGTCTTCTCTCTCAGTCGCGATAATCCGACGGACAGGTTCATCATCCCCGTTCGGGAATTTCCCGGCCATGGCTGGTTCACTCGCTCGGATCGACCGGGCACTCGTTCGGATGTTCGAGGCCGGACCGACCGACGGCAGCCGTCGTCGTGAACGCCTCGCCAGGTTCGGCGCGTGTACCGCGATCAGTCTGACCGGCATCGCCCTCCTGTTGCCAAACGTCTCCCCGTATCTCGCGTCGAACCAGCCGCCCGTCGGGCTGGGACTGGCCACGCTGGGGTTGGCCGTCTCTGTCGGCCTCGTCGCCGCCGGTGGCCTCCTGTATCGCAGCGGCTTCTCCACCCCGAACGCCGTGCGCATCGCCGTCTGGAACTTCCTCGGACTCGTCGTTCTGGGCGGCGTTCTGCTCGCTCACGGCGCCTATCGCGGCAGCCTCGGTACCGTGACGACAGCCGACGCGCTCGCGGCGGGGAACGTGCTCGCGATCAGCGCGGCCGCCCACGTCATCATCGGCGTACACGACGCCCGGCGGGTGCGGGCCGAGCAACTGGCCCGCGAGCGCGAGAAGTTCGCCGTCCTCAGTCGCGTCCTCCGGCACAACCTGCGAAACGAGGCCACGGTGTTGATCGGGCAGTCCGAGCGCCTCGCGACCGAACTCGACGACGACACGCTGTCGCCGGCGGCCGAGACCCTCTACGATCGGTCGTGCGAGGTCGGCGACCTCGCGACGAAGACCAAGGTGATGGTCGAGGCACTGGATCGTCGATCGACGCCGAACGTCCGTCTGAACGCCCGTGAGGCCGTCTCGGACGCTCTCGCCGACCTCCGTGACGACGCGTCGGCGGTCACGGTCGACGTGCCCGACGACCTGTGGCTGTGGGCCGACGACGGTGCCGCGACGGCAGTCGCGGAACTGATCGAGAACGCGCTGGAACACGGCGGCGACCGCGTCCGGGTCACGGCCGAGGCGGACGCCGAGACGGCGTGGATCCACATCGCCGACGACGGCCCCGGCGTCCCCGAGGACGAACGCACGGTGGTTACGGGCGAGGCCGAAATCACCCAGCTCAAACACGGGAGCGGCCTGGGACTGTGGGTGGCGCGGTCGGTCGTCGAATCCGCCGACGGGACGTTGCGCTTCGACACCGACGGCGAGTGGACCGTCGTCTCGGTGGGTCACGCGCGGGCGGCGGCGCCGACAGAGCTTCGCGGTGACGAGAGTTCGGCCACCACGGCCGCCGCGTGACCCCCGCGACCCGCGGCGCGACCGATGCAATCATATACCCCACCGGCACAGTGTGTACCATGCCCAGCGGCATGACCACCGGCAGTCGACGTGTCGGCACGGAGCTACCCCGCGGCCCCTCCCCGTCGCCGATCACAATTATTACGTCGGCGGGTCGTGCCGCGGGGGTGACGGCCTGAATGAGCGACGAGGTCGCTCCCACCCCTTCCGACGTCGAGGCCAGCGCCGATCCGGAGACGGAGACGAACGCGGACGGCGACGTCGCCGACCCCGAAACCGACGGCGGTGAACGGCCCCAGACCCACACCATCCGGCTGGAACTCGTCGACAAGCCGGGGGAACTGCTGTCCGCGCTGCGTCCGATCGCCGAGAACGGCGGCAACCTGCTCTCGATCTTCCACGAGCGCGGCAACCTCACCCCGCGCGGACACATCCCCGTCGAGGTAGACGTGGAGTGTCCGCCCGACCGGTTCGAGACCATCGTCGAGGCGCTCCGCGCGGAGGGTGTCAACGTCATCCAGGCCGGTGCCGAACGCTACGGCGAGGAGTTGACGCTCCTGATCGTCGGTGACATCGTCGACACCGACCTCTCCGATACGCTCCAGCGGGTCGAGTCGAGCACCGACGCGACGCTCGCGGATCTGTCGCTCTCCGCGCCCGAGGGGCGCGGCGGAGCGTCGAGTGCGCGTCTCCGACTCGCGACCCGGACCGGCCGTACCGACGAGGTGTTCGCCCACGTGCGAGCGGTCGCCGACGAGAAGGAACTGGACGTGATCGAGCCGCTCGTGGAGGTGTCGGAATGAGGATCGCCGTTCTCGGTGCCGGCGCAGTCGGCCGCTCGGTCGTCGAACTCGCCCCGGAGTACGGCCACGTCGTGACCGCGGTGGCCGACTCCAGTTCGGCCACCGTCGATCCCGACGGCCTCGACGCCGAGGCCGTCTTCGAGCGCAAGGAGCGCGAGGGCGTTGTGGGTGCTGACGACCCCGAGGCCGCGATCGCGGCCGAGTACGACGCCCTCGTCGAGGTGACGCCGACGACGCTCGGCGACGCCGAACCCGGCTTCTCGCACGTTCGCGCGGCGCTAGAGCGCGACCGGCACGCCGTGCTGGCGAACAAGGGACCGGTCGCTGAGCGCTACGCCGACCTGATGGCCCTTGAACGCGAGAGCGAGGGGACGGTACAGTTCGAGGCGGCCGTCGGCGGTGCTATCCCCATCCTCTCGACCATCACGGACTTCGGGCCCGGGCAGATCACGGCCGCCCGCGGCGTGCTCAACGGGACGGCCAACTTCATCCTCTCGCGGATGGCCGCCGAGGGGCTGGGGTACGAGCACGTCCTCGCCGAGGCTCAGGATCTCGGCGTCGCCGAGGCCGACCCCGCCTTCGACGTGGAGGGGACGGACGCGGCGCTGAAGTTCGTCATCCTCGCGAACGTCCTGAGCGACGGCGAGGAGGTGTACAGCCTCGGCGACGCGGACGTCGAAGGCATCCGATCGATTCCGGTGAGCGCGCTCGATCTGGCGGCCGAGGACGGCCGAACCGTCCGCCTGATCGGCGAGGCGACGGCCGACGGCGTCCGGGTCGGCCCGCGACTCGTCCCCCAACACGACGCGCTGGCGGTCACGGGGACGCGCAACATCGTCCAGTTCGACACGGTCCACGCCGGTCAACTCCATCTGAGCGGCCGCGGCGCCGGCGGCCCGGAGACGGCGACGGCGGTTCTCTCCGATGTGAGCCGGCTGGAGTGAGCCTGCTGGCTCGAGCGGGTGGCTCCCGGCCACAGGACGTCCCGTTGGCGCGCGGTACGTACTCACAAACCGCAAGACGGCGTTCGGACGTTCTGTGACGTGTATCGAAATGGTTTTAGGTGATTCGCGGCAAATAGTCGTCACCAAGCGCCTTAGCGCGTGGTTCCACCATGAGTGACAAACCGCACCAGAATCTGGCCATTATCGGCCACGTCGACCACGGCAAGAGCACGCTCGTCGGGCGACTCCTGTTCGAGACAGGGTCGGTCCCGGAGCACGTAATCGAGCAGTATCGCGAGGAAGCTGAGGAGAAGGGCAAGGGCGGCTTCGAGTTCGCCTACGTCATGGACAACCTCGCCGAGGAGCGCGAGCGCGGCGTTACCATCGACATCGCCCACCAGGAGTTCGACACCGACGAGTACTTTTTCACCATCGTCGACTGTCCGGGCCACCGTGACTTCGTGAAGAACATGATCACCGGCGCGTCCCAGGCCGACAACGCGGTGCTCGTCGTCGCAGCCGACGACGGCGTCGCGCCCCAGACCCGCGAGCACGTCTTCCTGGCCCGCACGCTCGGGATCAACGAACTGATCATCGGCGTGAACAAGATGGACATCGTCGACTACTCGGAGGACACCTTTGAGGAGGTCACCGAGGAGGTCAAACAGCTCCTCAAGCAGGTCCGATTCGGCACCGAGGACGCCTCCTTCATCCCGATCTCGGCCTTCGAGGGCGACAACGTCGCCGAGAAGTCCGGCAACATGGACTGGTTCGACGGCCCGACGCTGCTCGAAGCCCTGAACGACCTGCCGGCGACGGAGCCGCCGACGGACGCGCCGCTCCGCCTGCCGATCCAGGACGTCTACACGATTTCGGGCATCGGGACGGTCCCGGTCGGCCGCGTCGAGACGGGTATCATGAACGTCGGCGACAACGTGTCGTTCCAGCCCTCGGACGTCGGTGGCGAGGTCAAGACCATCGAGATGCACCACGAAGAGGTGCCCGAGGCCGGTCCCGGCGACAACGTTGGCTTCAACGTCCGCGGCATCGGTAAGGACGACATCCGGCGTGGCGACGTCTGTGGCCCGGCCGACGACCCGCCGTCGGTCGCCGAGACGTTCCAGGCGCAGGTCGTCGTCATGCAGCACCCGTCCGTGATCACCGCGGGCTACACGCCGGTCTTCCACGCCCACACGGCGCAGGTCGCGTGTACCATCGAGTCCATCGACCAGAAGCTCGACCCCGCGAGCGGCGAAGTCGCCGAGGAGAATCCGGACTTCATCAAGTCCGGCGACGCCGCGGTCGTGACCGTCCGCCCGCAGAAGCCACTCAGCATCGAGCCGTCCTCAGAGATCCCCGAGCTCGGTAGCTTCGCCATCCGCGACATGGGTCAGACCATCGCGGCCGGCAAAGTGCTCTCGGTCAACGAGCGATAGATGCAGCAGGCACGCGTCCGCCTGGCGGGTACGAATCCCGAGGACCTCGACGGCATCTGTGACGAAGTCCGCGACATCGCGAGCAAGACGGGCGTCAGCCTCAGCGGCCCGATCCCGCTGCCGACGAAGACGCTCGAAGTCCCGGCCCGGAAGTCTCCCGACGGCGAGGGGACCGCGACCTGGGAGCACTGGGAGATGCGCGTCCACAAGCGTCTCATCGACATCGACGCGGACGAGCGCGCGCTGCGCCAGCTCATGCGCATCCAAGTGCCCAACGACGTCAGCATCGAGATCGTCCTCGAGGACTGACGCCGGGGCACAGCGCTAAGGCGTTTTTCGCCCGCGAACAGAAGCTTACAAGTACGCCCGACGGCTGGGTTCGTATGCGGGCTCGTAGATCAGTGGCAGATCGCTTCCTTCGCAAGGAAGAGGCCCCGGGTTCGAATCCCGGCGAGTCCATCAGACTTCTGATACGTCTCGAACTATCCGGGTAACTCCCGGTTTAGGTTCTCACTCGACAGTTTACTCTTCGCATTGGTAAGAAATAAACTCTGTTTCTGCGCGAATTATTCCGCGGCTTCTATCCGCGACTTCGGGGTTCGGCCCTCCACTCGAAAACGAGGATACGTCAGGCGTGGTCGTCGATCCAGCGACACCACTCCTGAAAGTCCTCTGCACCGCACTGGTCGGCGATCGAGCGGAGCGTCCCGATTCTCACCTCGTCGTGCATCGGCACGTCGACGTTTCGAACCTCGCCCGTGTCCGTGTTCTCGTACCGCAGTCGAACGTGGCTCCCGCTCCGCGAGACGGGGATGTACCCGAAACTCCGCAGGACGGCGATGATCTCACGGCCGGAGAACGTCGTCCGAACCATCGACTACTGCAGGAAGTCGGGAAGGTCACGGTCCTCGTCGCTCGGTTCGATGCCGAGTTCGTCACGCAGGAAGGCGTCCGGATCGTCGATCCGCTCACCGTCGCCTTCGTGGAGTGCGAGAACTTCGGCGAGTTGTGCGAGCGCCTCGGCACGGGTGTCTCCGCCACGGGCCAGTCCCGTTTCGAGGTCCTCGGCGGTGAGACTCCCGTCGTCCTCGCGGTGGAAGACGATCCCCTCCGCCTCGTCGTGGTCACGTGTCGCGCTCGCCATTACCGTGAGGTAGGGCCGACATCGATGATAAGCCTTCGGCTGGGCCGTCGTCAACCCGCGGAGGTTCCCACCCGGCGAGTCCATTCGTCTCGCGTCGCTCGACCTATTCCCTCACCGATGTCCCGTTCGCTTCGCTCACGGGACCTCCGGCAACCATATCAGTATTATTATACATTTGAACTATTCGGGACGCCCGTTTTAGGTCCTCACCCGACAGTGTCCTCTCTGCCCCGGTCAGAAACGAACCTTGTTTCTGCGCGAATTATTCCACGATTTCCGTCCACCGCTCCCACACACGGTAGCTCTCCACGTGACGGACGTTCGAGAGTGCCATCAGGCGTGCTCGCCGATCCAGCGACACCACTCCTGAAAGTCCCCTGTACCGCACTGGTCGGCACTCTAGCGGACCGTTCCGAACTTCGTCCGTGTCCGTATTCTCGTATCGCAGGCGGACGTGGCTCCCGCTTCGGTGGCGACGGCCGGCGTTGTCGACCGTTCGACGTCCGAAAAGTGCCGTCGGAGGTGGATCGATGCATGGTCGATCCGACTCCACGGCGTGCCCCGTGATGGGGCGGGGACATCTGCGTACGGACAGTATACAAACGTACCGCCCCGGTTCTCGTCTGCGAAAACTACAGTCAGTCCTCCTCGGGCGGCAGCCCCTCCTCGTTTACTACCTCGCCGTCCTCGTCGACGGTGACGACGCCGCGGTTGTTCACGGCGTACGGATCGAGTCCGATTTCCTCCATGAACCCCTTGTAGAGCCGTTCGACCGTCTCCCCGTCTTTCTGCCGGTCCGAGGCACGATCACAGAGTTCGATCAGGTCCTCGGGCACGTCGTTCTCGTGGACGATCCAGTGGTTGATCAGATCGGAGAGGCGCCGGATGGGCGAGGTGAAGTGGCCGTAGATGTCGAAGTTGAGCGCGTGGTGACCGCCGAAGGGGTCGTTCATATACTTCGCGCGGGGCATCACCTTGAGCACCGCGCGCTGGATCTTCGAGAGCATCCGATCGGGGGCGTTCTCCAGCGCCCCGTTGACCGCCTTGCGGGGGTCGTCCCACTTATCCGAGGGGATGGAGACGCCGTTCAGTTCCTGAATCTCGCGGAGCGCGTCGTTCCACTGATCCGGCGTGGGTTGGGGGTGGACGCGGTACATCGCCTCCACGCCGCGGTTCCACATCAGTTCGTGAGTCACCGCCTTGTTCGCCTTCAGCATACACTCCTCGATGATTGTGTGGGCGCGGTCCCGCCGCGGGTTGAGGACGAGCGATCCGTCCGCCTTGCGCTGTTCGTGCATCCGGTCGGCGAGTTCGAACGCGAGGGTGTTCTCTTCGTGGAGCGGTGCGTCGGGATCCTCCAGACGGTCCTCACACTGGCCGTACGTGAGGCGCTCGTCGCTCCGGATGACGGACTTGTAGATATCGATCTCCTCGAAGGAGAGCGTCTCCTTGTCGAGTTCCATCTCGACGGTGTGGGCGAGGCGGTCCTCCTCGGGCACAAGCGAGCACACCGTCTCCGCGAGCGTCGGCGGCAGCATGTGGATGGTGTAGGCGGGGAGATAGACGGTGTTGCCCCGCTGGACGGCCTCCTCCCACATCGCGGACTCGGGGTGGACGTAGTGGGTCACGTCGGCGATGTGGACCCACAGGCGGTAGGCCTCGTCCTCCTCGCGGACGCTGATCGCGTCGTCGAAGTCCTGGGCGTCGATCGGGTCGGTCGTCCACGCCGTCAGCTCCCGGAGATCCTCGCGGCCGTCGAGTTCGTCCCGGATCTCCGCCTGGACGCCCTCCGTTCGCTCGCGGGCCTCGCGGAGGACGTCGGGCGGGAACGCGTCGGGAATCTCGAACTCCTCGAACAGTTCCTCGCGTTTCTCCTGTAACTGGCGGGCCTCGGCCGGGCTGATCTCGACCGGTCCCTGGCCCTCGGCCGTCCCGGCCTGGGCTTGCGCCTGCGCTTCGGAGTCGTTCGCCATGCCCCGAACTATACGTGACGGGTAGTTAGACGTGTCGGGCGCGCCGGTGTGTCAGGATTCGGGCTCCTCGGCCGACCCGTATCGATCCTCGACGGCTCCGTAGTAGCGGTTGAGGAAGTCGGCTCGTGAGAGGTCCTCCCCGTCGGTGATGTCGACGAGTAACTCCTCGAGTTCGTCGCGTGGCTGGTGACAGAGGTTCCGGTAACACTCCTTGCAGAGGTGTTCGAACTCCTTGCCGTTCCGACTCCAGCGGTCACCCTCCTTGTCGTACTCGCGGGCTTCGGATCGGCGGAGCGAGGTGCCACACGCGATACAGACGACCGTCTCACGATTCCCTGCGCCGTCCGATCCGGAGCGCCACATGGCCGATGGCAGGCACCACGACCACTTAGCGTTTGTTGCGCCGATGCGTGGCCGACAGCCCGTTCGCCCTCACTCGTCGTCCTCGCCCATCACGGTCAGCACGGGTCGATCGGCGCCCAGAAGCACCGACTGCGTGGTGCTGCCGAAGAGGGTCTTTCCGATCGGACTCCGCTTTCGTCCGCCGATCACGAGGTAGTCTGCTTCGGTTCGCTCGGCCTCGCCGATGATCTCTTCGGCCACTTCACCGACGCGCCCCAACGGCTCGACGTCGTCGGTTTCGTCGTCGAGCGTCTCGTCGATGACGGACCGAGCGACGCCTTCGGCGTGGGTCTCGCCGTCCTCGATGGTGTAGCCGGTGCGCTGTCGTCCGCCCGGCTTTCCGCCACCGGTCCCGGTCTGTCCGTACCGGACGCCGGGCGCCAACGCCATGATCGAACTGCGGTCGTCCGTGACGGCCTCCCATCGTTCGTCGAACAGTTCCTGTGGCATCACGTGCAACACGAGGAGCCGCTGTTCGTGTGCGCCGGCCATGTCGTGACCGACCTGCACCACTGGATCCGGTGCCGTCTCACCGTCGACTGCAGCGAGGATTACCATGCGCGCCGTTTCGCGCCGTCGGCCTATAAATTCCGGGCGCGCTCCCAGGCCGTGGGACGACTCCGCCCGGGAGCGGGCGACTTATCCGCCGAGCGGTCCCACGGTCCGGTATGGAGGTCAAATCCCGCCATCACCTGCGAAGCGACGAGATACGGGATCTCGAGGCGATCCTCGAAGACGCGCTCGGCGTCGACCTCGACGGCGACGCGTACGAACGCGTCGACCTCGTCGACACCGAGTTCGATCTGGTGCTCGTCGACGGCGAGCCACACGTCTTCTACGTCGACGGCGAACCGTTCCTGACCGTCAGCGGCGCGAACGCTCATTCCCCGCGACGACGGGTCGTCACCGTCGACGCCGGTGCCATCCAGTTCGTCAGTGACGGCGCCGACGTGATGCGTCCCGGCATCGTCGACGCCGACGAGGATATCGACCCCGGTGACCTGGTCGCCATCGTCGAGGAGACCCACGGGAAGGCACTGGCGGTCGGTCGCGCGCTCGAATCCGGCGCCGACCTCGTCGGCGACTCGGGGAAGGTCGTCGAGTCCGTTCACCACGTCGGGGACGACCTCTACGAGTTCTCGGTCTGATGGTGGTCTAACGCCGCCTCGTACCCCCGTTTGGCGTCCCGGTAGGTCTCGCGCAGGTCGACCACCGGTGTCTCGCTGGCGTCGACCCGCAAGTCGTGATAGAGCGGTTCGGACCGCCCCGTCCGCACGACCACCGCCGCGCTTCCGACCGGCAGGTCGCGCCCGTCGCCGCCCGCGCGAGCCCCAGCTGCGAGAGCCGTGAGCAGCCGGTAGGCGAGTGGCGCGTCGCGCTCGTTCTCCAGATACGCCTGTTCCAGCGCGTCGAGCACCGACTCCTCGGCAATCGACGTGCCGGCGACGGTGTAGCCGTTGCCGGCGCGGTGGCCCGCGATCGACTGGCAGGCGCCGCCGGTGTGGGTGCCGGCCGACGCGACGCCGACGCCGTGGATCTGGTGGCGGTCGACCGCCGCTCCGTCGTCGGCGAGCGCCTCGACTGCGGCGGCGACGGAGCGTCCGTCCTCCAGCGCGGACAGACAGCGCGCACCCACCTCGGCGTCGGCGGTCCCAGCTACCGCGACGGCGCCGCGGTCGCTCACGTGCGGACAGACGCTCCCGACCGCCGGGACGTGGGCCGCGGCGGCGACGCCGAACCGGTGGCCGTCCGCAGTCCGTTCCCGGACGCAGATGCTGTATGTCACGGTCCAGAGGGGGACGCGCGGGCTGAAAAGTCCCCGCGTCTGACGCAAGAACTATTGAGCCGGTGGCTCCTGTACGTAGTATGGGCATCATGAGCAAGATCCTCGGTGGCGGCGGCACCCACAGTACCGAGGACTACGTCGAACTGAGCCTCGACGACTTCGACACGGCGCGGGCCGAGGCGGGGATGAGCGTACACATCGCGGAGATCAGCGAACAGCGGGACGCCATGGCGATCAAAGACGCCGTCTACGACGGCGACCTCGTCATCGCGGACATCACGCGGATGAGCCCGAGTGACAGCGTGGTCGACCGAATCTTGGAGGACCTCCGGCAGGTCGCCCGCGAGGTGGACGGCGACGTGGTGCAGAAAGGTGACGACCAGATCATCGTCGCGCCAACCGGCGTGGCGATCAGCCGCGAGAAGCTGTCCTAATCGTTCGAACCGACAGCGTTTCAGCGATCCGGCCCCCAGTCGGCCGTAGATGAGCAAGGACTACATCGAGGTTCGCGGGGCCGAGGAACACAACCTCAAGGACCTCGACGTCCGCATCCCCCGCGAGGAGTTCAGCGTCGTCACGGGACTGTCCGGTTCGGGCAAGTCGTCGCTCGCCTTCGAGACGGTCTATGCGGAAGGCCAGCGACGGTACATCGAGTCGCTCTCGGCGTACGCCCGCAACTTCCTCGGGCAGATGGACAAACCGCAAGTCGAGAGCGTCGAGGGTCTCTCTCCGGCCATCTCCATCGACCAGAAAAACGCCGCCAACAACCCTCGGTCGACGGTCGGCACCGTCACCGAACTCCACGACTACCTCCGCCTGCTGTACGCCCGCGTCGGCACGCCACACTGCCCGGAGTGCGGCCGCGTTGTCGGCGAGCAGAGCGCGAGTCAGATGGTCGACCGCCTCCTCGACCTCCCGGACGGGACGAAGGCCAAACTCTGTGCGCCCGTCGTCCGCGATCAGAAAGGCGCCTTCGAGGACCGCTTCGACGACTTGGTGAGCGAGGGGTACAGCCGTGTCGAGGTCGACGGCGAACCCTACGACCTCACGGTCGAGCGCCCGGACTTGGACGAGAACTTCGACCACACGCTCGACGTGGTGGTCGACCGAGTGAAGATCGATCCCGACGCGCGCTCGCGTATCACGGACTCGGTGGAGACGGCCCTGGCGGAGGCGGACGGCGTCCTGAAGGTGATCCTCCCCGATCCGCCCGCGGACGTCGAACTCGGCGGAGCGACCGCGCGGTCGACGGGTGATCTGGCCGCCGGTGCCGACGACGACGGCCGCGACGTCGCGGCCGCCGACCGCCTCGTCGTCGAGTTCTCGGAGGCGCTCGCCTGCACCCACTGCGGGATCGACATCCCCGAAATCGAGACACGAAGCTTCTCCTTCAACAGTCCCCACGGCGCCTGCCCCGAGTGCGAGGGTATCGGCAGCGCGAAGGAGGTCGACCCCGACCTCGTCGTGCAGGACGAAGGGAAGCACCTGAAAAACGTCTTCGAGCCGTGGAGCTACAACCGCTCGTACTACCGCCGGCAGCTCGACTCCGTGGCCCGACACTTCGGTGTCTCGGTCGAGACGCCGTTCGAGGAGTTGGACGCCGAGGTACAGAACGGCTTCCTGTTCGGCACCGACGAGGACGTCCTCTTCGAGTGGACGACGAAAAACGGGGTTCGGCGGAAGGAGGAGCCCTTCGAGGGGGTGATTGGCAACCTCGAACGCCGGCACGTCGAGACGGATTCGGACAACACCCGCGACCACATCGAGGAGTTCATGGCCGTCACCACCTGTCCCGCCTGCGAGGGGACGCGCCTCAAGCCCGCCTCGCGGGCCGTCCTCGTCGACGGCACGTCGATAACCGAGGTGAACCGCATGTCCATCGCGGACGCCCTCGACCACTTCGAAGGGATCGAGTCGGCGCTCACCGAGCGCGAGCGCACCATCGCCGAGGAGATCCTGAAGGAGATTCGCGCCCGCTTGGGCTTCATGGCGGAGGTCGGTCTCGACTACCTCACCCTGGATCGCGAGGCGTCGACGCTTTCGGGTGGCGAGTCCCAGCGCATCCGCCTCGCCACGCAGGTCGGATCGGGTCTCGTCGGCGTGCTCTACGTCCTCGACGAGCCCTCGATCGGTCTCCACCAGCGCGACAACGACCGCCTGCTGGACACGCTCGAGGGGCTCCGTGACCTCGGCAACACCCTGCTGGTCGTCGAACACGACGAGGAGACGATGCGCCGCGCGGACAACGTCATCGACATGGGGCCCGGTCCCGGGCGGCGCGGCGGCGAGGTGGTCGTCCAGGGCGACTTCGACGAAGTCGTCGCGTCCGACGACTCGATCACCGGCGACTACCTCGCCGGCCGTCGCGAGATTCCGGTGCCCGACGAGCGTCGTGCCCCCGACGACGGCGCGCTCACGATCCGGGGCGCCCGACAGCACAACCTCGACGATCTGGACGTCTCCATCCCGCTCGGCCAGTTCGTCGCCATCACCGGCGTCTCCGGCTCGGGGAAGTCCACGCTCGTCCACGACGTCCTCTACAAGGGACTGGCCCGGCAGATGAACGACAACACGTCGGTCGATCCCGGCGACCACGACGCGATCGAGGGGTACGAGGCGATCGAGACGGTTCGCCTGATCGATCAGTCGCCGATCGGACGCACGCCCCGATCGAACCCCGCTACCTACACCGGCGTCTTCGACCACGTGCGGGAACTGTTCGCCGAGACGAAGCTGGCGACCCAGCGCGGCTACGAGAAGGGGCGCTTCTCGTTCAACGTCAAGGGTGGCCGATGCGAGGAGTGTGGGGGGCAGGGGACCGTCAAAATCGAGATGAACTTCCTCTCGGACGTGTACGTCCCCTGTGAGGAGTGTGAGGGCGCCCGGTACAACGACGAGACCCTGGACGTGACCTACAAGGGCGCGACCATCGCGGACGTGCTGGAGATGGAGGTCGACGAGGCTCTGGAGTTCTTCGAGGCCAATCCCGGCATTCGTCGGCGGCTCGAACTCCTCCAGGACGTGGGGCTTGGCTACATGCAGCTCGGTCAGCCGTCGACCACCCTCTCGGGCGGCGAGGCCCAGCGCGTCAAACTCGCCGAGGAACTGGGCAAGAAAGACTCCGGCGAGACGCTGTACCTGCTCGACGAACCGACGACCGGCCTCCACCCCGAGGACGAGCGCAAGCTGATCGACGTGCTCCACCGCCTGGCCGACGCCGGCAACACGGTGACCGTGATCGAACACGAACTCGATCTGGTGAAAAACGCCGACCACGTGATCGACCTCGGACCGGAGGGCGGCGAGGGCGGCGGTGAGGTTGTCGCGACGGGGACGCCCGAGGAGGTGGCACGACTGGACGACTCCCACACCGGCCGCTACCTGCGGGATCTGCTCCCCGACGTCGACCGCTCCGGGCCGCGGTCGGACCGGCGGAAGCCGGCGAAGGCCGCGAGCGACGACTAGCCGACCCCTCTCTTTCCGACCGACACACCGACGCGTACGGCCGTCGTCGTCCGCCGTGTTCAAATTGACTTTCGTTAGGCAAATTTATATTTCTCAAGCCGGTCGGACCGGACATGCACACGAAACGGGTGGTTCTCGTTCTCGTCGTCGTCGCCGCGACGCTCGGATCGCCGGGCGTCGGCGTCGCGTCGGCCGACGAGGACTGTTCGTTCCCGATCACGCGGACGGACGCGACGGGAACGTCGGTGACGATCACCGAGGAGCCAGACGAGGTGGTGACGCTGAACCCCAGCGCGGCACAGACGATGTACGAGATCGACGCGTGGGAGAAGGTGATCGGCGTCTCGACATACGCCGACTACCTCCCCGGTGCCGCCGAGCGAACGACGGTCGGGACGGGTCGGGACGACGCGACCGTCGAGCAGACGATCGCGCTCGATCCGGATCTCGTGCTCGTGCCGGACACCATCCCCGATCAGACGGTCGAACAGCTCCGTACGGCCGGGCTGACCGTCTACAACTTCGAGTCGTCAGCGACGCTCGACGACGTCTCCGAGAAGACACGCCTGACGGGCGAACTCGTGGGGGCGTGTGAGGGCGCCAACACCCGCGCCGACACGATGGATCGGCGGATCGGCATCGTCGAGGAAGCCGTCGAGGACGTGGAGCGACCGCGCGTACTCTACACGTTCTTCGGGTTCACCGCCGGCGATAACACCTTCGTCCACGACATCGTCGAGACGGCCGGCGGCGAAAACGTCGCGGCGGACTACAGCCTGCTGAACGCCGACAGCTCCGCCACGAGCAACTTCTACCGGCTCAACGCCGAGCAGGTAGTCGTCGCGGATCCCCAGTGGCTCCTCCTGAACAGCGACGAGTACGACACTGCCACGGTGCCGACCGCGGGTGCGTACGACGAGACAACCGCCGCCGCGGAGGACAACGTGATTGTCCTCGACGCGGACCTGATCAGCCAGCCCGCGCCCCGAGCCGTCGACGTCCTGCTCCGCCTCGTTCGTACCTTCCACCCCGGAACGTACGAAGAGGAGATCCAGAGCCGCATCGAGGACGACGCGCTCGCTGACGAGCGGGGCACGACGGTCGAACGCCTCTCGGATGGGAGCACGACCCTGCAGGCGACCAACCTCGGCCGCGTCGACGAGGTCGGGTTCGATCTGCCGGCTCGCACGAACCGCACGGCGGATCTCCGGCGGGTGAACGTCACGCTCTCGACGGTGAACCCGACCTTCGAACTCCGCGTTCGCGACGGCGGGAACCGGTCGGCGCCGAACGGGACCCGCGCCCTCGAGTCGATGCGCGTCTCGGGCAACGGCATCTACGCCGGTGACGTCGACCACCTGACGCTCCGGTTCGCGGTGAACGAGAGCCGTCTCGGCGACGCCGACCCCGACACGGTGACGCTCTACCGATCGAACGGGACCGACTGGGTGCCGCTGCGGACGACGCGCGTGAACGCCACGACCGCGGCCGAGTCGAACGCGTCGTCGACGAACGCGTCCGCCGCCGACCCCGACACCCTCGTCTACGAGGCGCGGACCACCGGCTTCCAGACGCTTCTGCTCGCGGTCGACGAACCGCGTCCGGCCGGCGAGTCGCCGGGGAACGCGACGGGCACGGCGACGGCGACGGCGACGGCGACCGCCACGGCGACGATGACGGCGACCCCCGAACGACCGGCGACGACCGCGCCGCAGGCAACGACCGCGCCGCCGACGGGCACCGGCGCGTCCACGCCCGGTAGCGCGCCCGGGTTCGGCTCGCTGGCCGCACTCGTCGCTCTCGTTTTGACCGCCGCGATGGGGTGGCGCCGATGAGCGACCGCCGCCGCGGTGATCGCGCCGCGATCACGGCGGTCGCACCGATCGCCGCGATCACGATCGCTGGCCTCCTCGTCCTCGCGGCGGTTCCGGCCGGCGGTGCGACCGTCGGCGTCGGCGACACGGACGTCACGCCGACGGCCGTCTCGACCGGATCGACGACGAGCCTCGATCTCTCGGTGAACGCGACCGGCGTCGACACCGCCGACGGGACGACAGACGCCAACGTCACCGTCTCCCTCCCGGCGGCGCTGGACGTCGGCGGGGCGACGGTGACGGCCGAGGGCGCGACGCCGAACGCGACCGGCGTGACCGGGTCGGTCGATCCGTCGACGAACGCGGTGGTCGTCTCGTGGGACGACGACGGTGGCGTCGTCGCCGAGACCGTCGCGGTGACGGTGACGGTAACCGGCGTCGCCGCCGATCGAACCGGCGAGTACGACCTCGCGGTGACGGTCGACGGCGACGGCGACGGCGCCACCGACGCCAGCGGGACGGTCGGCACCGTCACGGCGTCGGCGACGGCGAGCGACCGGAGCGTCACCGACGAGGGCGGCGTCCTCTATCTCGGCGAGGAGGACGTCGACCTGACGGGGATCGACGGGGTCGCGACGGCGGGATCGGTCGACCAGTTCTACGGCGTCGGCGGTGAGGCCGACGGTGACGTCGCCGAGGTCGACGACGCGGCCGCGGTCGACGTCAGCCTCGGCAACGGGTTTGCCCCCGGGAAGTACGCTCTCACGCCGGCGGGCGACACGGTGTTCGTCGTTCAGCAACCGAACGTGACCGATATCGAACTCTTCCCCGGTGAGGCGGCCAGTGAGACCGACGTCTCCGGCTCCTCCATCCCGCCGAGCGTCGGGACGCTCACCGTCGATCCGACGTTCGACTTCGACGCGGCCGACGACGCGACGGTGATCGTCGAGGACGCGGACGGCCTGAACGTCACCGACGAACTCGCCACGGACCCGACCGTCGCCACCGACGGCGAGACGGTCGCTCTCGACGTGTCGGAGCTCTCGGTCGGCACCTACACCGTCCGGGTCGAGGGCGCCACCGACTTGGATCACGTGACCGACTCGACGACGGTCCGCGTCCGCTCCGAGGCACGGACGGTCTCGGTGAGTCGGACCCGCGTCGCCCGCGGCGAGTCGACAGTGGCGACGGTCAGCGGTCCCCCGGGCGAACTCCGGTACGTCCGCTTCCCGGCCGAGGCGCTCGGTGCCGACGTGACGGTGAGCGACCCCACCGCGGAGGCGATCTTCGCGAGCGGCGAGGGCCTCGTTCTCACCGGCGCCGACGTCGAGGCGGGGGTCGTCTACGCCGAGGTGTCGCTCGAATCCGACGGGTTCGCCCGCGTCGAAATCGACACCGGTCGACTCGAAGCCGGAACCAACGACGTCGTGGTGGCCCGGGACGTCACCGCCGACGACGAGGCGACCGTCCCGGTCACGGTCACCGACCGGAGCGTCTCCGTGACGCCCGCGCGGACGAACGTCACCGTCGGCGAGACGGTGACCGTCTCCGGGACGGCCCGCGGCGCCACAGACGTGAAACTCTACGCCCGTGTCGGCGGGGAGTACGTCCCGTTGCGTGACGACGACGGCGATCTGGCCGAGACGGGCGTCGACGCCGACGGCTCCTGGGACGTCGACCTCGACACCCGATCGGTGGTGAACATCCCCGACCGGTACCGCCTCGCCGCCGTCGCGGATCCCGGCGACGACTACCTCGGCTCGTCCGAGAGCGTCTCCGAGTCGACGCTCCGCGAGTTCGACGCCGTCGGACGGGCGCCGCTCGATACGTTCCGGCCGTCGCTCTCGGCGTCGGTCTCGCAGTCACGTATCGCCACCGCCGCCGCCGACGAGGTGACGGTCGCCGGGCGTGCGACCGGTCCCCGTGAGCGGGTCCGGGCGTACGTCGTCTCCCCCCGCGGCGCCGTCGACGCCATCGACGTCGCCGTCGACGACGACGACGGCTACGACTTCGACTACGCCGCCTTCGACACTCCGGGTCGGTACCGCCTCCTCCTCGTCGCGGCCGGACGCGATTCCGCCTTCGCGTTCGCCGACACGGGCGGCGCGGCGGCGATTCGGGACGAACTCTCGGGGTCGGAGACGACGGCCGAAGCCGTGGCGACGATCCGCGACGCGTACGGCGGTGCCGGCGTCGACGACCGCCTCCGCACGCTGAACGTCACCGCGACCGACCCGCGCGTCTCCGTCGAGGCGGTCCGTCACCGCGGCGACGAACTCGTCGTCGCCGGCACCTCCAACCGCGAGGACGGCACCGTCGTTCTCCTCGACCTCCGGCGGGAGACGGGCGCCGCGGCCGTCGCCGTCGCCGCCGCCGACGCCGAGGTGAACGCCTCGGGTCGCTGGCGGACGGCTCTCGACGTGTCGGCGGTCGACCCCGGCGAGTACGCCCTCCGGGCCGAGACCGACGACGCGTTCGACGTCCGGGCGGTTCGGCTGGAGACGGCGCCGTCATCGACCGCAGCCTCGGCCACCGCGACTCCGACCGAGACCCCCCGACCGTCGACGCCGGCGACGACGGTCACGCCCACCTCCCCGGACCCGACCGCCGCCGCCGGGGGCGAAACGCCCCGTGCGACCGACCGCGCGACGCGGACCGGCGCGACCGGCGACGGGTTCGGTGCCGTCACCCCGCTTCTCGCGTTCGCGCTCGCAGTAGCCTCCGCGTTCGCGTTCGCGCTCCTCGATGCGATCGGCCGCCGCCGACCGTAGCCGGTCTCCGTCGAAGTGAAAACCCCCGCGAACCAAGCGGGGGTGTGATCGACGACGAACCCCACGCGTTCCCGGCCTTTCCCGGGCGACGCACGCGAGCATGAACGTCCGCCTCCGTGGCATCTACACGACGGCGCTCACGCGCCGGTTCCTCGACGCCGGACACGACGTCGTCTCGGCGTCGGCGCCGATCCGCGAGCGATTCGACGCGACGTTCGGCGTCGACCCCCACGACGTGGCCGTCGAGACGACCGACGACCGGCAGGGCGTCGGCGTGACGGGCGACCCCGACGCCGTTTCCCGGGCGGTCGACGTGCTGTCCCCCACCCGAGACTCCCTCGCGTGGCCGTCTCCCGCCCCCCGCGACGCCGTTTTCGACGCCCACGTGATCGAGACGCTGGGGAGCGGCGCCGTCTGTGACCTTGGCGACACCGAGGGCTTTCTCCCCTTCGGGAGCGTCGACGCCCACGTCGCCGCCGGCGACGACGTGCGCGTGCAGGTCGCCGCGTCCGCGGCGCCGTGGGGCGACCGCCGGCCCGTCCTCGACGGGACCGTCCGGGCCCGCGCCGCCCCCGCGACGCTCGTCCGCGGCCGATCGGGCGTCACCGTCGACACCCGCGACGACGAGGCAGCGCGCGAACTCGCCGGGATGACCGACCTCCTCGGAATCGCGCCGCCAGACGGGTGGGGGCTGGTCTGGGCCGACGACGCGACCGATGCCGACATGGAGACGCTGGAGGCCGCGCTAGAGCGGGCGACCGACCGAGCCGAACGGCTGGAGTCGGCCCTCGACCGGCCGATCGACCCGGCTCGTCGTCTCGCCGCCCCCGCCGCGACGACGTGGGTGTGGTTCGGCCGCGAGGCGCGGTTCGCCCTCGACGGTGACCGCCGGGCGGTGACGGCGACGATGTCCGGCCACCACCGCGTCAAGGCGGGGTCGACCGAGGCGAGCCGCGCCGTCGACTTCGTCGAGGCGCTCGGCACCGCTGCCGACGCCGCTGACGACTTTCCGTTCGAGGCCGTCACCGACACCTTCGGCCCCGTCGCCGGCGACACCGTCGCGCTCGCCCACGGCAAGCCCGACGGCCGACTGATCGTCCTCGGCCGCGCCGAGGTGACCGATCGCGACCCCGACGGCACGCTCACCCTTCGCCGGGAGATGACCGCGGGCGGCACCTACGACGCCCTCGGCGTCGCCCGCGAGGCCGGGGACGTGGCGATCACCAAGGTCCGCGAGGGACGGTGGTGGTACCCCACCGTCTACCGCGGGGCGGACGGCGAGCGGAAGGGCACCTACGTCAACGTCTGTACGCCTGTCGAGTGCTTCCCCGACGCCGTTCGCTACGTCGACCTCCACGTCGACGTGGTGAAGGGACCGGTCGGTGACGTGCGCCGGGTCGACGACGACGAACTCGACGCCGCCGTCGACGCCGGGCAGGTGTCCGAGGCGCTCGCGGAGCAGGCGCGGTCGGTCGCGACGAGCCTGGAGAACGCCATCTAGCAGTCCGTCGGATCGCCCGTCCCGTCGGTGACCGCGCTCGCGAGCGCGCCCTTGGCGACGGCGTTCCCGTCCCGGTCCGTGTGTCGTATCTTCGGGTCCCGCGCTACGCGAACGTGGTCGTCCAGGCGCTCGCGGATCGGTCCGAGCACCCGGTCGGGATTGTTGCGAGCGACGACGCCGCGGCATCGAGGGCCGGATCGCCGAGGTCGAGACGCGTCGCCTCGCCGTCGTGCAGGTCGCGGGCGTACGCGGGGACGTTCGCGCCACCACAGTAGGCCTCCCAGTGTCCCGCCCCGCCACAGCCACAGGGCCGGCCGCCGGGGACGACCGTCGCGTGTCCCACTTCGACGGCGTTGCCGCCCCACCCCGAGAGCACGTGTCCGTCGACGACCGCTCCGGCACCGATCCCGGTCGAGAGCGTGAGATAGACTAGATCGGTCTCGCCGTCGCCGAAGAACCGCTCGCCGATCGCGCCGGCCGTCGCGTCGTTGTGGAGGTGAAGCCGATCGGTCGAGACGAGGGTTCCGAGCGGGTCGACTAGCGGGATCCGGTCGACGCCGGCCGACACGTTCACTGGCTCGACCGACGCGCCCACGTCGTGATCCAACGGGCCGACGGCCGCTACCGACCGCGACCGTGTGCCGTTCGTCACCGGTACCATGCGCGACTGGTTCGGGTGGTGGCCACACCCCGTTACCGCCCCCGGAACCACTTTGCGGCCACCCTCCCATGCGTTCGTATGCTCACGACGGATCTCTCCGACCGAGTTGCGCTGGTGACGGGGAGTGCGAAAGGCGTCGGCCGCGAGTTCGCCCTCTCGATGGCCGAGGCCGGCGCGTCGGTCGCGGTCCACTACCACACGAGCGACGAGGCCGCACGCGCGACGGCAACCGTGGCTCGCGAGGCCAGCGGCGCGGCGACGACCGTCCAGGGCGACGTGACCGATCCCGACGAGGTCGACGCCGTCTTCGACGCCGTCGAGGCCGACCTCGGGAGCGTCGACGTCCTCGTCAACAACGTCGGCGACTTCGCTCCCCGGCACTGGGAGGATCTCTCCTTCGAGACGTGGAACCGGGTGCTGGCGACGAACCTCACGGGAACGTATCTCTGCTCGAAGCGCGCCCTGCCCGCGATGCGCGAGGCCGAGTTCGGCCGGATCGTCAACGTCGGCTACGCGGGGACGGAGAAGGCACTCGTCTACCCGAAGAACTTCCCCTACCTCGTCGCGAAGACGGGCGTGATCATGTTCACGCGGATGCTCGCCAACGACACCACCGAGGACGGCATCACCGTCAACTGCATCTCGCCGTACGTCGTCGAGAACTCCGACGAGTTCCCCGACGAGGCGCCGCGGGGTCGGTGGGCCTCCTTCGACGACCTCCGGCAGGTGCTCTTTTTCTTCCTCGATACCGACAGCGACTACGTGAGCGGCGAGAACGTTGAGGTCGACGGCGGATGGATCCCGGAGGCGCTCTAGCGTCGTCGACGCGAATGAGATGTGGGGAGGGCGGGACGGAGACGGTAGCTGTCGCGGCGACGGAGCCGAAGACGGCCGTTGCAGTAGCCGTCCGTCTCAGGCGTTCGGCACGTCGTCGGGGTCGTCCTCGACCGAGCGTTTCATCGAGTCGCGCCGGGACTTGGCGTCGCGGCCCGTCACCTCGAGCAGGAAGTCGTTTTTCGCGCTGACGGCGTCCTCGGCGGCGTCGGCGTGGCCCTCCTCGATCACCTGCGCCGCCGGTTTCTCCTCGAAGTGGACGGCGAGTTTGTCTTTCTTCCCGCTGTACTCCGCGGCGCCGGCGACGATACGCTCGAAGACCGGGTTGTCCGGTTCGCCGACGACGTAGAGGTCGTTACCGTCGTACTCCTCCGTCCCCGTCACCGCCCCGAAGTACTCCTCGATGGTGCCTTGCAGATCCGGCGCGTTCTCGTCCAACGTCTCCCCACGACGCATCTTGTACTCCTTCATGGGCCCCGATTCGAAAGGCGACGGTTTACCAGTTTCGTCCTCCGGGTCGTCGCCCCGGCGACGTCACTTGGCGCGCTCGCGCTCCGCGATGTACCCCTCGTGGCAGTCGGGACAGATGTCGCCCGCGCGCATCGACGAGCCCCCCGCCGCGCGGACGTAGCCACAGTTCGGACAGAAGAACTCCGTCTCGCCGGTCGACTCCTCGCCGACCGGATCGATCCCCTCCGCCGCGACGAACTGCTTGCCTGCGACGGCCCCGTCCGTGCCGTTCGCTGCGGCGTCGTTGCCGGTCGCCTCCTCCGGCGCCAGCCCGCCCCCGAAGGAGACGTCCGCTGGGCTGCCGTCGCCCGGCTTGGCGTCGAACCCTTCGTCCTCGCCCCGCGGGTCGGGCCACTCCTCGTCGCCGTTGACGACCGTCGTCCCGTCGTCGTCGTGGGGGTCCACCGCGGACCCGGACTCGGACGCGTCGGCGGCGACCGACTCGTCCGGCCGCTCCGCGCCGGCTCCGGGCCACTCGCCGTGTCCGCGGCCGTCGTCGTCGGCGTCGGCCGAGCCGTCGAGGATGACCGCGTCCTCCTCGTCGGGATCGGGGGTGGTGGTCGACTCGGGATCGGGGCCGGGGTCCGGGTCGGCCTCCGCTCTCGCTTCGGCTTCGGCTTCGGCTTTCGCTTCCGCTCTTGCTTCCGCTTCGGCGTCTCCCGCCGTCCTGTCGCCATCCTCCGTCGACGCGGCGTCGGCGGCGGGCGACTCCTCGTCGGCGGCGTCGGTCGGGGCCGTCGCCCCGTCTCCCGCCTCCCCGACGTCGGCCGTGACGCCACCCGCGCCACCGAGCCCGGTCTTCACGCCGTCGTCGTGGGGGTCGCGCACGGGACGGACCTCTTTGTTCTCGCTGACGACCCGGCGCTCGCCACAGCGATCACAGGTCTCGACCGTCCGATAGGTCACGACCACCTCGTTGCCGCGTTCCTCCCGCTCGCGCTCCACCTCGCGGTTCGCGTACTCGTGTCCCAGTAGGCACCTGAGTCCCATCGTGTGGGGAGTAGCGGCGCCCGACACCAAAAGCGTCCGTCAGACAGGTGTCCGACTCCGTCGCCGGGAACTCCCTCTCCCGCTCGGTCCGACCCCGAGCGGCGGCCGACAGTATAAGCCGGCCGCGGTCGTTACCTCCGCGCATGAAGGCCAAACGGGAGTTCCGCGACCGCGAGGAAGTCGAGGTGGCCGTCCTCGACGCTCTGGTCGACCGCGGCGGGGACGGGATGACCGTGTTCGAACTCCGCGCGGCCGTCGGCGTCGACATCGACACGCTCGAGAGTGCCCTCGGGGAACTGAACGACGACTCGCTCATCTCCGTCGAGCGCGACGACGGGAAGACGGTGGTTCTTCCCCACGACCGCGTGGTGCCCGATCCGGCGGCGACGCCGGACGAGCAGCGGGGACTGTTCGACGCGATCCGCGATCGACTCGGGCTCTAGGACCGCGTCACTTTTTCCTTCCGCCCGCCTACGATCCACCGATGCAACGCGACGGGGGTCGTCACGCCGGATACGGCGCCGAGTTCGAAACGCGGGGCGGGCGGACGGTCGTCACCCACTACGGTCGCCCCGAACGCACCCACCTCGCGGTCCGCAACGGCGTGGGCGTCATCGAGATGGGCTACGGCGTCGTCGTCGTCGAGGGGGCAGACGCCGTCGACTTCGTCGACAACGCCGTCTCCAACCGCGTCCCCGAAGCCGACGGCGAGGGGTGTTACGCGCTCCTGCTGGACCCCCAGGGCGGCGTCGAGACCGACTGCTACGTCTACAACGCTGGCGAGCGCCTGCTCTGTTTCACGCCGCCGGCCCGCGCCGACCCCCTCGCCACCGACTGGGGCGAGAAGGTGTTCATTCAGGACGTCGAGGTTCGGAACGCCTCCGCCGAGTTCGCCGTCTTCGGCGTCCACGGCCCGACGGCGACCGAGACGGTGGCGACGCTGCTCGCCGGCGCCAGCGTCCCCGAGGACGACGCCCTCACGTTCGTCCGCGGCTCCATCGCCGGTGCGGGTGTGACCGTCGTCTCGGCGGACGACCCGACCGGCGAGACGGGCTACGAGGTGATCTGCCGCGCCGACGACGCCGACGACGTGTGGGAATCCTTGCTCACTCGCGGGACGCCGACGACGCCCGTCGGCTACCGAACCTGGGACACCCTGACCCTCGAAGCGGGGACACCCCTGTTCGAGACCGAACTGGTCGGCCGGATTCCGAACGTCGCCGGCGTCCGCAACGCCCTCGACTTCGAGAAGGGGTGTTACGTCGGTCAGGAGGTGGTCTCCCGCGTCGAGAACCAGGGACGGCCGAGCGAGCGTCTGGTCGGTCTCGAACTCGACGTCGTGCCCGACGCGGGGGCGGCCGTGTTCGCGGGCGACGGCGTCGCCGGCGAGGTGACCCGCAGCGCCGAGAGTCCGTCGCTCTCGCGGCCGATCGCGCTCGCGTACGTCGAGAGCGGCGTGCTCGCCGACGATCCGTCGCTCACCGTCCGTGTCGACGGTGACGAGGTGGCTACCACCGTGGCGTCGCTGCCTTTCGTCGCGGGGAGTGGCCGGTCGGCGCGTCTGCCTCGCTACTCGGACTGAGGCTGCTTGGGGTCGGTCTCCTCACTCTTACTCCCACCACTCACCAGCGCCCGCAGGTGCTCGACCGAAAAGAAGGAGCTCGGTCGGTCCATGTGAACCCCGATTTCGCCGTCGAGTGCCCACAGCCCCAGCCGCTGGATCGGCTCCGGAAGCGAGTACGCCCGACGGATCGCGCTCCCGAGTCGGATCTCCCGGCGCAGGTCCCCTCGCCACGCGCGTTCGTACTCCGCGAGCGTCGACGGGTCCGTCGGATCGACGGCGTCGACGGCGTGGTCCGCGGCGGTCATGCCGTAGAGGATGCCGCCGCCGGTGAAGGGTTTCGTCTGAGCGGCGGCGTCGCCGACGAGGAGGACCCGGTTGCTCGTCACTCGATCCGGCGGGCCGATGGGGATGGCGCCCGAACACCGGCTGGTCGTCTCGGCTCCGTAGGCGTCGGTCAGCCGGTCGAACCGCTCGGTAACGTCGGTCTCCGGGGGCGCCGCGAGGCCGTACTCCACCCCCGCGTCGCCGCGAGGAATGCGCCACGCGAAAAAGCGCGGCACGGTCAGGTGAACGTCCACGAAATCGCCGTGATCGGGCGTCTCGTCGAACGCGAGGACGCCGTGGAGAGTCTCGGCCGGTTCCGGCAGGCCGACCTCGCGGCGTACCCGCGAAACGGGGCCGTCACAGCCGGCGACCATGCGAGCCTCGAACCGTCGCGTCCCGCCGTCGGCGCGGGCGGTCACCGTCACGCTCCCGGCACCCTCGTCGACGCCGACGACGGTGTGGCCCTCGCGCACGTCGGCGCCCGCCTCGGCGGCCGCGTCCGCGAGCGCCCGGTCCAGTTCGACGCGGTCGACGACGTTAGACACCTCGGTGGACTTGTAGAAGGGGTAGGCCCGCGACTCCGGGCCGCCGAGCCGGAAATTCGCGCCGTAGATGCGGTTCTGGAGGAGTTCCGCTTTCGCGTCGCCCTCGGACGTCGGGGTCTTGGCCTTCCGCGGGGCCGTCCGGGAGCCGTCGCTCTGTGCGTCCGGGACGTACTCCCAGAGGTCGGTACTGACGTGGCCCGAACAGGCCAGCGGCGTCCCGACCGTCCCCTTCTCTAGGGCGAGGACGTCGTACCCGGCCTCGGCGGCCCGGCGGGCGAAGCGGGCGCCCGCCGGGCCGACACCGACCACGACGAAGTCGTACATGCCCCACGCTCCGCCGCGCCGGGACAAATACCCGGCGGTCACGCGCCCCGTGACCGTGGGCACTTTTCGCCGAAGCCAAGAACTTAACCGTTGGCGGCCGACGCCACGATCATGCCGCGCAGACGGGACCCCGTCGACGAGCGTGCCCCCGACTCGCTCGACCTCTACGACGTCACGACCTGGGAACGGCGCGGACTGCTCGACACCATCGCCGCCGGTATCTACCGCCTGCTTGTCACTTCCGCTCGGCTGTTCATCGTCGTCGTCGCCTTCCTCATCCTCGTCGGCATCGGCGGGTTGAGCGCCGTGACCGACCCGCAGATCGGTGCGCTGACGCTGCTGTCGGCGCTTCCGGCGCTCGCGCTCGCCGTCTACGTTCGTCGATCGGACGTCACCTCCGGCGAACCCCTCTCCTTGCTGGTCGCGACCTTCCTGCTGGGCGTTCTCACCGCCAACTTCGCCGCGGTGCTCAACTCCATCACCCGGCCCGCATTCGGCGGCTTCGGGTTCGTCGGCACCGCGCTCTTTTTCTTCGTGATCGTCGCGCCGGTCGAGGAGACGGTGAAACTCCTCGCCGTGCGGCTGTACGCCTACGGTACCGACAGCTTCGAGGCCGTCGTCGACGGCGCCGTCTACGGTGCCGTCGCCGGCCTCGGCTTCGCCACCATCGAGAACGCCCTCTACATCACGCAGAACCTCGACGCACCGACAGTGACCGGCCTCGGTCTCATCGGCGCCGGCGGCGGTATCACGGCGGTTCGGGCCCTCGCCGGCCCGGGGCACGTCATCTACTCCGCGTTCGCCGGCTACTACCTCGGCCTCGCGAAGTTCAACCCAACGAACCGCGGTCCCATCGTGATCAAGGGGCTGTTGATCGCTGCGTTCATCCACGCCACCTACAACACGACCGTCGGCATCGGCTCGGCGCTGGTCGGCTTCGCGACCGGCCTCCCGCAACTCCCCTCCTTTCTGGTGTACGTCCTGATCTACGACGGCGTCTTCGGGCTGATTCTCTTCCGGAAGATCCGGCGGTACAGTCGCACGTATCGCGAGGTACACGAGGACGAGATAGCCGAGGAGTCGGCGATGGCGGTGGAGACGACGGAGTTCGACCCCTGAGCTGACGGGGCGCTCCGGGCACCGGTGGACCGGCGAACCGGCGCCACGCTGTCCGCTCTCGGATCAGTCCACCAGTCGCTCGACGTACTTCGCGATCACGTCCACCTCGACGTGGACGGGATCGCCCGGTGCTTTCGCCGACAGCGTCGTCAGGTCGTAGGTGGTGGGGATGACGGCGACGGCGACCCGTCCCGCCTCGTTCAGTTCGGCGACGGTGAGGCTGATCCCGTCGAGCGCGATCGAGCCCTTCGAGACGACGTAGCGACCGAGTTCGCTGGGAAGCGCGAATTCGAACCACCAGTCGTCGCCGACGCGTTCGACGGCCTCGACGGTCGCGACGCCGTCGACGTGGCCTTGGACGATGTGGCCGTCGAAGCGACCGTCGGCCGGCATGGCGCGTTCGAGGTTGAGCGCGTCGCCGACCTCGACGCCGCCGAGGTACGTCTTCTCGACCGTCTCCTCGGCCAGGAACACGTCGAACCAGTCGTCGTCGTAGTCCTCGACCGTGAGACAGACGCCGCTGACGCCGATCGACTGCCCCTCCGCGATCCCGCCGAAGTCGTGGCCGATGCGGAGCCGCCGGCCGTCCGCGGCGTCATCGGCGGCGACCACGTTGCCCGTCCCCTCGACGATGCCCGTGAACATGGCCACCCGTTCGCCGGCGCCGGAGTAAGGGGTTGCGATCCGGTGACTGCCGATCACGACCCCTTTTGTTTCGGCGCCGCCTATCGCCGCCGATGCGACTCGGCATTCTGGAGACCGTCGGTCTCGCGGCGTCGCTCGTCTTCGCCATCCCGGTCGGGCTCTACGGCGTCGAGAGCCTCGTCGCGGGGAACCGCGTGCTCGGTGCCGGTCTCCTGATCGTCGCCGTCCTGATGGTCGTCCTGCCGCGACGGCTGACGACGCCCGCGGACCTCCCGGGCGCCGTCGCCGAACGCGTCGTCGGTCGGGCGGTGCGGGCGCCGGACGCGAACGCGGACGACGACGATCAGTAGGCGTCCGGCGACAGCGACGTCGGGAGGTCGGACAACGCCCGACAGCCGTCGTCGGCGACGGCGTACCAGCCGCCGATCCGGACGCGGCCACGGTCGGCGTCCGGGTCCGGATCGTACGCTGTCGGATCGAGGACGAACCGCTGGCCGGCGTACAGTGGTTCGTCGCTCTCGAATCCGACCGACGTGTCGATTCCACGGGCGACTGGGCCGTCCGCGGCGAGGCCGTAGGCGCCGAGTTCTGCGACCGCCTCGTCGACGATCCGACGGGCGGGAACCCCCGGTTCGGCGACGCGGCGGACGGCGTCGTGGGCCATCCCGACGGCGACGGCCGCGCGGCGCGTCCACCCGCCGGTGCCGTCGACGACGAACGTGCGGGCGAGGGCGGTGCCGTCGCCGTCGTCGTTGCCGGGCGTGACCGCGACGACGACGGGGTCGTCCGGACGGAGGGCGTCGTCCCGCGTCTCGACGGTCGCCGTCGCCCCGTCGCCCGCGGCGTCGCTCGCGAGTCGTTCGAGGCCCGCCGGTACGATCGGGCCGCCGTCGACGTGCAGTCGCCCGTCTCGGGCGGCCGCTCCGGCCAGACGGGTTGCGGCGGCGACGACGCCGCGCTCGGCGGCCCCCAGCGCCGTCTCGTCGCTCACGGTTCGGGTTCGGGGGCTGCCGTCGACTGTGCCTCCTCCAGCATCTCCTCGACGTCTTCGTCGCGGAGTTCGTTGTGCAACACGACGCTGATGGGGAGTGTCGGCGCGCCGCCGATGAGGTTCTCCAGCAGGACGAGGCGCTCGCGGGCGCGGCTCATGCCGACGTAGAACACGCGGCGCTCGTTGTCGGTCAGGAGGGGGACGGGACTGGTGTGGGCCGTGAACTCCTCGACGCCCGGAACGTCGGTCGGATCGTCGACGCTCGCGGCCATCTGTTCGACCACTTTCTCGGTCAGGTCGGTACAGACGAAGACGTGGTCGGCCTCGCGACCCTTCGCCGAGTGGATGGTGCCGACGCGGACGCGGTTCGGATCCATTCCCCGATACTCTCCGGCGAAGTAGGCATCGACGGCGTCGCGCTGGAAGCTCGTCACCTTCCGGAGCATGTCGCCCGCGGCGGCCGGATCGGGCATGAAGGGGACGTGATCGGTCACGACCGCCGGCGACACCTCGAACTCCGTGATGTCGTCGGTGTCCGTCTCCTCTTCGCGGTCGTCGAGGGTGTCGTAGAAGGCGTCGCGCTCGTTCGTCCCGAACGCCGAATCCTGGAGCATGTCCGCGAGGCGGCGCGCCTCGAGCCCCGTGATCGGATCGCCGGCGTCCAGTTTCTCGACGGCGCGGACGTACTGGGTGAGCCGGTCGGTCCACATCCGCTGGTCGGTCATCACCGAGAACGGGATGCCCTTCGGAAGGAAGTCGTCGATGAACTGGAACATCTGGTAGCGCGCCCGGAAGAGAATCATCAGCGTCTCGTCGGTGGTGTCGACGGTGTGTTGGACGTTCCGCACCACCTCGAACATCGAGGGACTTCGGATTCCCTCGACGACACCGCCCTCCTTGCGCGGGTTCAGGTCCTTCTCTTGGCGCACGTCGATGTGGCGGATCTCGCGGTTGACGACGTTCAGGATGCGCGAGGGAAGCCGGTAGGAGTTGGGGAGGACGACGTCCTCGTGGACTTCGGCGTCGAGGAGGATGTTGGGATCGGCGCCCTGCCAGGCGTAGACGACCTGGTCGTCATCGCCAGCGATGAGCACCCCCTCCATGTGGGGTTTCCACTCCTCGTACACTTCGTACTGGAGGGTGGTGATGTCCTGGAACTCGTCGATGACGAGGTAGTCGACGTGAGGGACGAGCGACCGCTGTGCGACGCGTTCGAGCATGTCCGCGAAGCCGACGAGGTCGTGTTCGCCCTTGTAGGAGCGCCACGCGCGGATCACCTCGGGCACGTCGATCCGGTCGTCGTCGGTCGGCCACGTCGGTGTGTACTTGTTCCCCTCCTGGGCGTTGGGGTCGATGTCGGGCGGGAGCCGAACCGTCTCCACGTCCCACTGGAAGGGGACGTCGTACCAGTCGGCGACGTCGCGTTGGGTGCGCTGGAGCCACTGGCTGGTGGCGATGATCTTGTTGCCGAGTGTCGTCGACCGGGCGGTCCGCCGGCCGGCGCCGCCGTACTCGTCCTCGTACTCGACGCCGTACTCCTCGCAGAACTCCTCTTTGTCGCTCTCGCCGACGACGTCGCCGCGTGAGAGGTCGAGCAGTTCGTACGCCTTCGCGTGCATCGTACAGACGTTCCCCTGTAGCGCCCGTGGGGACGTATCGAGGCGCTCGGCGAGACGTTCGCGAACCTCGGCGGCCGCAGCGCGGGTGTAGGAGACGACGAGCACGTCGCGGATGCTCACGTCGTCGTCTTCGAGTAGTTCGTCGACACGGTCGAGGAGGGCGGTGGTCTTCCCGCTCCCGGGGCCGCCGAAAAGACGGGTAACGGTGGCGTCGTCGCTCATCGTGACCGTACACGCCCCGAGGCGATATAAACGGCGTGGCTCGGGCGGGCGCTACGCCTCCGGGTCCCAGCCACAGACCGAACAGTCGGTCGCGGCCTCGTCGTGCAGCGCCCCACAGTCCGGGCACTGCAGCTTGTTATAGGATCGTTCCCAGCGTACCGGTGTGGTCTCGTGGCCGTTGGCCGCGAGGAACTGGTCGAACAGTTCGTCGTCGTGTTCGCTGGGTCCGGCTGCCATACACGCCATGGTACGTCATACCAACACTTAGTCGTACTGGTGTGGGTAAGTATGGCACATCGATGCCGCTACAGCCCGTACAGGTCGCCGTACTTCGCCGTCGCGTAGTCGACGAAGGCGTCCGCGGAGACGTCTTCGCCCGTCACCCGCCGAACGAGGTCGTTCGTCTCGAAGCGCTTGCCGTGCCGGTGAATGCCGTCGGTCAGCCACTCGTGGAGCGGGTCGAACTCGCCCTCGCGGATCCGGCCGTCGAGCCCATCGATGTCGCTCTCGGCGGCGTCGTACAACTGTGCGGCGATCACGCTCCCCAGCGAGTAGGTCGGGAAGTAGCCGAACGCTCCGTGGGACCAGTGGACGTCTTGGAGACACCCCTCGGCGTCCGTCTCGGGTCGCACTCCGAGATACGACTCCATCTTCTCGTTCCACACCGCCGGCACGTCCGCCACCGCCAGGTCTCCCCGGATCAGGTCCCGTTCGATCTCGAATCGGAGGACGATGTGGAGGTGGTAGGTGAGTTCGTCCGCCTCCACGCGGATGGGATTCGAGGGATCGACGGCGTTGACGGCCTCGTACGCCTCCCGGACGCTCACGCCCTCCACCTCGGGGAACGCCTCGACCACGCGGGGCAGCAACAGCTCCCAGAACGCCGCCGAGCGTCCGACGTGGTTCTCCCACAGCCGCGACTGTGACTCGTGGATCGAGAGGTCCCGCGCCTCACCCAGCGGCGTTCCGTAGGCGTCGTCGGGCAGGCCCAGCGTGTAGGTCGCGTGGCCGAACTCGTGGACCGTCGACAGCAGGGCCCCGATGGGATCGGTCTCGTCGTAGCGGGTGGTGATCCGGGCGTCGTAGCTGGTCCCCGTCGAGAACGGGTGGGGCGCCTCGTCGAGACGTCCCCGCTCCCACGGGTAGCCGAGCAGGTCCAGCGCCGCCCGCATCAGCGTCTCCTGGCGCTCGGCCGGGAACGTCCCCTCGAAGGCTCCGGTCGCCAGGTCGGCGTCCGACGCTCGGATTCCGTCGACCAGCGGCACCACCGCGTCCCGGAGCGTCGTCAGCACCGTCTCGGCCCGGGCGAGCGGGAGGCAGGGTTCGTGCTCCTCGAACAACACTGCGTAGGGATCGCGGTCCGGATCGACGTGCTCGGCGTACCGCCGCTTCAACTCGATCAGTTCTTCGAGGTGGGGTGCGAAGGCGTCGAAGTCGTCTGCCCCCTTCGCCTCGCGCCACGCGGTCAGCGCCTCCGAGGAGGCGGCGGAGATGCGCTCGACCAGGTCGGTCGGGACGCGGACCGCACGCTCCTGCTCCCGGCGCACTTCGCGGACGACGGCCGCCCGCTCGCCGTCGAGGTCGGCCGCCTCCAGGTCGTCGAGGAGTTCGCCGAGTTCGTCGTCGGTCAGGAGGTCGTGTTCGACCGCCGAGAGCGCCGAGAGCTGTCGGGAGCGGGCCGGCGTTCCCGCCTCCGGCATCGTCACCTGCTGATCCCAGGAGAGCAGTTCCCTCGCGTGGGAGACGTTGCTGATGCGGCCCACGCGGTCGAGCAGGTCGTCGTACGCGGCCTCCGTCGCCGCCGTCGTGTCGCTCATGCCCGACGGTGGTCGCCCGTCGTAATCAACCCCGCGCCGACACCAGGGGATACAACCGAGTGGTAACACCTATACCCCGGAGGCGACGACGGGGGTGTATGGATACGAACGACGGGACTCGAACGGCGGCCGATCCGGGACTCACCGGACGCATCGGGGGGTATCTCTCCGGAATGGGGCCGTCCTGGGTCGCCGGCGCCATCGCCGCCGGTCCGGCGACCATCGCCAGCCTCGTGACCGGTGGCGCGCTCTTTGGCTATCAGCTCCTCTGGGTGGTCGTCCTCTCCGCCGGTGCGGGGGCGCTCGCCCAGTATCTCGCGATGCGTCTCGGCCTCCTGACCGAACGGGGTATCGTTGCCGTCGTCGAGGACACCCTCGGCGAGTCGTGGGCGTGGCTGCTGGTCGCGGACGCGGTGATCGCTGCGGGCGTCGCCCAGCTCGTGATCATGAACACCGTCGCCACCGTCTCGGAGACGGTGACGGGCGTCGACGCCCGGCTCTGGGGCGTCGCCTGGGCGCTCGTCCTCGCCATCGGCCTCGCCGGCCGCGGCTACCGCTTCGTCGAACTCGTCGCGAAGGTGCTCGTCGCGGCCGTCGTCGTCGCGTTCGTCGCCAGCCTGCTCGTCGTGCCGGTCGATCCCGGCGCGGCTGCCGCGGGGCTCGTCCCCTCTCTCCCCTCGGGTGGCGCCCTCGTCGCCGCGGGCATCCTCGGTGGCGCCGTCCACATCACGCTCATCACCATGCACTCCTACACGATGCGCTCGCGGGGGTGGACCCGCGAGGACTACGACCTCGCCACCGTCGACGTGGGGGCGTCGATGCTCGTTGCGTTCGGCGTCTACAGTCTCGCCATCTTCCTCGTCACCGCGAGCGTCCTCACCTCCGCGGACCTCACCACCGTCGGCGCGGCGCAGGCGCTCGGCCCGCTAGTCGGTCCCAGCGCCGAGTGGCTGTTCCTCCTCGGGCTCTGGGGGGCCGCCGTCTCGACGCTCGGCGGCAACACCATCGTCCCGCCGTTCCTGCTGGCGGACAAACTCGGCTGGGGAACCGCCATCGAGGACGGCCGCTACCGCGGCCTCCTCGCCGCCGTCGCCCTCCTCTCGGCGCCCGGCGCGTTCATCGGCGGCGAGGTCCTCGGCCAGCTCGTCCTCGTCCTCGCGCTGGGGACGGTGGGGACGCCGTTCGCCATCGCCGTCGTCCTCTACCTGCTGAACTCCGACGCCGTTCCCGACCGCAACTCCCCGCTCGCGAACGTCGGCGGCGTCGCGCTCCTGCTCGTGACCGGTGCGCTCGCCGCCAACTTCGTCCGCGAACAGGTCGCCGGCACCGGAATCGGCGGGCTCGACCCACTCTCCGGGTTCGTCCTCGCCTTCGCCGTCGCGCTCGCGCTCGCCACCGTGGGGCTGACCGGAAAGTTCGCCGTCGAGGAACTCGTTCGATGACGGGCGACGGCGGCCGCGCTCGTCGCCCCGTCACGACACGCTCACCGTAACGCCATGCCCGACACGACGCTCCCCTTTCCGCTCGCGGGGACGACCCTGATCGTCGGCCCCTCGAACGCCGGCAAGACGCGGCTGACCGCCCGCGCGCTCGCCGCGTGGACGGAGCGAAACGGCCCCGACGACGCCGTCGTCTTCGAGTTCGCCCCCGAAGTCGAGCGCGACGGTCGGCTCCTGGGCGGCCGTCTCGACCGGTTCGTCACGCCGCCGGCCGGGGCGTGGCGGGGGGTCCTCGACGCCCACGCGCCCCGATCCACGGCCGACTCTGCCGACGCGGCGGCTGCGCTCGCCGCCGACAACGCCCGCCGCGCCGGCGCGGTGTTCGACGCCGCGCCCGCCGATCCGCGAGCGGTGTTCGTCAACGACGCCACCATCCCGTTTCAGACGCCCGACGCCGACCCGTCGTGGCTGCTCGGCTACTGCGCGGGGGCCGAGGTGGCCGTGTTGAACGCGCTCGCCGCCGACGAACTCGTCGCCGACGACCCCGTCTCCGAGGCCGAGCGGGCGGCGCTCGCGGCCCTCCGCGAGCGGGCGGATCGGGTGGTCCGGCTCGACGGCGATGCGTGACTCTATACGTCTCCTGTGGGACCTTTCGGCATGGTTCCGATCCAACTCCCCGGCCTGCCCGAACTGGGTATCGTCGTCCTCGGACTCGTCTTCCAGCTCTCCGTGCCCGCCTTCGTCGCCCTCGTCGTCTACCAGTTCATGGACGGCCGCAACGCCTACGACGAGCGCATCGCGGCGCTCGAAGCCGAGGTGGAACGGCTCCGTGACGGCGACGAGTCAGCGTGATTCCGCGACGCGCCGGTAGATCCGCTCGCATCGCTCTAGGACGTCGGGGTCGACGCTCTCGGTGTCGGTGTGGGCTTCCCCCGGTTCGGCGGCCCCACAGACGACACACGTCGTTCCCGCGGCAGCCAGCCAGCCCGCGTCCGTCGCGTGGGGTTTGGCGACGTGTTCCGGGACGCCGTCCTGTGCCGCCCGGGCCGCGTCGAGGACCGTCGCCGCGAAGTCGGCGTCGTCACAGGCCATCGGCGGGAGGTCCTGGTCGACGACCCACTCGACGCCCGGGACCGATTCGGCCTGCTCTAGGTCGGCGCGCTCGCCCGGTACCGTCCGCTCGTCGACCGTCGCCTCGCAGCGGTCGGGGATGACGTTCCACCCCTCGCCGCCCTCGATTTCGGTGACGACGACGCTCCCCTGCAGTTCGAGTCCGAGCGCCGTCGCCGCGGGGGCGTCGAGCCCCTGCACGACCTCGACGGCGTCGCAGGCGCGGTAGACGGCGTTCTCGCCCGCCGTGGGCTCGCTCGCGTGGGCGCTCTCGCCGCGGACGACGAGCGTGCTCCCTCGCCGGCCCTTGTGGGCGACGGCCACGTCCGTGACTCCGGGCGCGGAGTAGCCCGTCGACCCCTCGCCGACGACGGCGTAGTCCGGGGCGAAGCCGTCGTCGATGGCCGCGCGGGCGCCGACGCCGCCCCGCTCCTCGCCGGCGAAGGAGGCGAAGACGAGTTCGTCGGCGGGAGCCGCGTCGCGGAAGGCGACCATCGCGGCCGCGAGGCTTCCCTTCATGTCCGCGGCGCCGCGGCCGTACAGGCGTCCCTCACGCTCCTCGACGACGTACTCGCCGTGTTCCGCCTGGTCGGCGGCGGGCGCCACCACGTCGTGGTGGCCGACGAGGGCGAGCGACCGGTCGCCCGTGCCGCGCCGGGCGATCACGTTCCCGGCGTCGTCCCGGCGGACCGCGGCGTCCGTCTCCGCGCGGAGCCACGACGCGACGGCGTCGCCCGCCGCCCGCTCGTCGTCGTGGCTGGGGATCGAGACGAGTCGGCGCGTCAGTTCCAGCGTGTCGCTCATGGATCGGCCGAGGGCGGCCGGCAATTTATAGTTCGGCCGTGCCGCCGCTTGAATACCCTTATCCGTCTCGCCACCCGAATTCGCCTATGAACGTCGTACCGGACACGAGCGCGGTCGTCGACGGCCGCGTGTCCGAACGCGTCGACTCCGGCGCCTACGCGGGGGCGACGATTACCGTCCCCGAGGCCGTCGTCGGCGAACTCGAGTGGCAGGCCAACGAGGGCCACGACACCGGCTGGGACGGGATCGAAGAACTGCAGCGGCTGGTCGAGTTGGCCGCGGCGGGGACGATCACCGTCGACTACCACGGCGAACGCCCCGACGCCGGACAGAAACACGGTTCCGACGAGGGCGAAATCGATGCCGTCGTCCGCGACGTGGCGGCCGATCTGGACGCCACGCTGCTGACCAGCGACGTGGTACAGGCCGAGGTGAGCCGCGCCAAGGGGCTGGACGTGGAGTACGTCGAACCTCGCGGCCGCGGCCGCGACGGCGACGCCGACGGGCTGGAGATCGAGCAGTTCTTCGACGAGACGACGATGAGCGTCCACCTCCGTGCCGGCTCGAAGCCGAAAGCCAAGCGCGGCGAGATCGGCGACATGCACTACCGGACCATCCGCGACGAGGAGACCACCGAAGCGGAGCTGAAGGAGTTCGTCCACGACGTCGTCGAGGCGGCGCGAGCGAGTCCGGACGGGTTCGTCGAACTCGACGAGCCGGGGATGACGATCGTCCAGTACCGATCCTACCGCATCGCGATCGCTCGACCGCCCTTCGCGGACGGCTACGAGATCACCGCCGTCCGCCCCATCGTCAAGACCGAACTGGACGACTACGAGTTCGCCGACGAACTCAAGGAGCGCCTGCTGGAGCGCCAGCGCGGCGTGCTCATCTCCGGGGCGCCCGGCGCCGGCAAGTCGACGTTCGCCCAGGCCGTCGCGGAGTTTCTCGCGGACCACGACAACGCGGTCAAGACGATGGAGAAACCCCGGGACCTGCAGGTCGGTCCCGACATCACCCAGTACACGGCGCTCGGAGGCGACATGGCCAAGACGGCCGACTCCCTCCTGCTTGTGCGTCCGGATTACACGATCTACGACGAGGTGCGCAAGACCGACGACTTCGAGGTCTTTGCCGACATGCGCCTCGCCGGCGTGGGGATGGTCGGCGTCGTCCACGCCACCCGCGCCATCGACGCGCTGCAACGCCTCGTCGGTCGGGTCGAACTCGGCATGATCCCGCAGGTCGTCGATACGGTCGTCTACATCGAGGCCGGCCGCGTCGACACCGTCTACGACGTGCAGACGGAGGTGAAGGTCCCCGAGGGCCTGACTGCCGAGGACCTCGCCCGCCCAGTCATCCAGATCACGGACTTCGAGACGGGCAAGCCGGCCTACGAGATCTACACCTTCAACCGGCAGGTCGTGACCGTCCCGCTCGACGAGGACGGGGGGAGCGAGACGGGCGTCTCCCGTCTCGCGCGAAAGGAGGTCGAGCGGGAGATTCGCTCGATCGCCCGCGGGCACGTCGAGGTGGAGCTAAACGGGCAGAACGAGGCCGTCGTCTACGTCGAGGAAGACGACATCTCCTACGTCATCGGGAAGGGCGGCGGTCGCATCAGCGACGTCGAGGACCGCCTGGGCATCAGCATCGACGTGCGGACGCTGGACGAACGGCCGTCGAGCGGTGGCGGGAGCGGGAACGGGAACGGGAACGGTTCCACCGCCCCCCGCGAGGAAGGGGGGATCGTCGTCACCCCCGAGGTCACGTCCCGCCACGTCGTCGTCGACGTGAGCGGCGGCGCCGAGGTGGGACAGACCGTCGAGGTGCACGCGGACGGCGAGTATCTGTTCACCGCGACGGTGGGACGCGGCGGGGAGATTCAGGTGTCACGCGGGAGTGCCATCGCCGACGAACTCGAACGCGCCATCGACGAGAAGCGACGCATTACCGTCCTGCAGACCTGACGCGCCGGCTAGTCACACACGCAGGGCGCGTCGACGTCGGCCTCTTCGGCCAGCGCCGTCTCGTCGAGCTGGTAGAGGTTCTGTCGCGCGTCGGCGAAGTAGACGTCCTCGTCGACGACCCCGATATCTTCGAGACGTTCGAGCGCGTACCGGACGGTCCGGGCCGACAGCATCGACTCCTCGACGATACCCTTCTGGGTCAGCGACCCGTTGTACTCGAGGACCTTGAAAACCAGTTTCGCGCTCGGGGGAAGGTCGTCGAGACCCTCCTCGTCAGTTCCAGCCATCGTATATATCGAGCGGGGCCACTGGCATAAATCTTCACCGACAGGCGGCGATGGCGGGTCGTCCCGCCGCTCACCGTATCGAACGCCTTTTTGCGCCCGCCGCCGGAAAGCCGTGTATGGCTACTGAAACGGACCCGGGGACCGACCTCACGGGGCACGTCCGCGGGGTGACAGTCACCACGCTGGCCTGTCTCGGCGGCGTCGCGGCCGCCGTCGTGGCCGGCGTCGTCGTCGGCACCAGCCCCGAGGCGGCCTCGGATACGCGAGCGCTCGCGTTTCTGGTCGCGGCCATCGCCGGCCAGTATCCCCTCCTCAAGGCGATTGGGGTCGACGTCTCCGACTTCGGCGCGAAGGACCACCTGTACGTGGCGTTCATGACCTTCACGCTCTGGTTCATCACGTTCGCGATTCTCCTCACCTCCGGCGCGACCCTGTAACCATGGCCGACGACAGCATCGCGGTCGTCGACCTCGATCGGTGCCAACCCGACCGCTGTAACTACGAGTGTGCGAACTTCTGTCCCCCAAATCGGACCGGCGAGGAGTGTATCGTCACGCTCGAGGAGCGCCACGACGACCCCGACCTCTACGACGGCGGCCCGGACCAGATCAGCATCTCCGAGGAGCTCTGTCTGGGCGAGACCTGTGGCATCTGCGTCGAGAAATGTCCCTTCGACGCCATCGAGATCATCAACCTCCCGTCGGAACTGGACGACGACCCGGTCCATCGCTACGGCGAGAACGCCTTCTCGCTGTACGGGTTGCCGGTCCCCGAATCGGGGACGGTGACGGGACTGCTCGGACCGAACGGCATCGGGAAGTCGACCGCGGTCCACGCCCTCGCGGGCGAGATGATCCCCAACCTCGGGCGGTACGACGCCGAACCGGACTGGGAGACGGTGCTTGACCGATACCGGGGAACAGCGCTCCAGACCTACCTCGAACGCCTGATGGACGATGCGGTGACGGTCGCGCGCAAACCCCAGTACATCGACCGGATCCCCGACCGGTTCGACGGGAAGACCCGCGACCTGCTGGCGGGAACCGACGAGCGCGGCGTCGTCGACGACCTGGTCGACCGCCTGTCGATCCGGCCGGTGATCGACCAGCCCATCGACACGCTGTCGGGTGGCGAACTCCAGCGGGTCGCGCTCGCGGCGACGCTCGCTCGCGACGCCGACTTCTACTTCCTCGACGAGATCACGCCCTACCTCGACATCGGCCAGCGTGTCACTGCGGCCCGCCTCGTCCGCGAACTCGCCGAGGAGGAAGACCGGTCGATGCTCGTGGTCGAACACGACCTCGCGGTGCTCGACCTGCTCGGCGACCGCCTCCACGTCGCGTACGGCGAACCCGGTGCCTACGGCGTCGTCACCGACCCCAAGTCCGTCCGCAACGGGATCAACGAGTACCTTCGGGGCTACCTCGACAACGAGAACATGCGCATCCGCCCGAACGAGATCACGTTCGAGGAACACGCCCCCCGCGAGTCGGCGACGGGGACGCCGCTGGTCGAGTATCCCGACCTGCGTAAGTCCTACGGCGAGGGCGAGTTCTCCCTCGACGTCGAGGGCGGCACCATCTACGAGAGCGAGGTGCTCGGCGTGGTCGGTCCGAACGGGATCGGTAAGTCGACCCTGGCGAAGCTGTTCGCTGGATCGCTCGATCCCGACGAGGGGGGCCTTGACTTCCGCCTCGACATCGCCTACAAACCCCAGTACGTCGAGGTGGACCAGCCGATGCGCGTCGACGCGTTCCTCTCCTCGATCACCGACGACTTCGGTACCTCCTTCTGGAACACGGAGATTGCCCGCCCCTTGCAGTTGGAACGGATCATGGAACAGCAGCTGACGGACCTCTCGGGCGGGGAGCGCCAGCGCGTCGCCATCGCGGCCTGCCTCTCGGAGGAGGCCGACCTCTACCTGCTGGACGAGCCCTCCGCCCACCTCGACGTCGAGCAGCGGGTGCAGGCCACCACGGCCATCCGGCGGTACGCCGAGAACCACGACGCGACGGCGATGGTCATCGACCACGACATCTACATGATCGACCTGCTGGCCGACCGCCTGATGGTGTTCGACGGCGAATCCGCCGAACACGGGCACGCCTCGAAACCGCAGGACATGCGCTCGGGCATGAACGACTTCCTCGCGGATCTGGACATCACGTTCCGCCGCGACGAGCGGACGGGGCGTCCCCGGATCAACAAGCCCGAGAGCCAACTCGACCGCGAACAGAAACGGGAAGGCGAGTACTACTACGCGCCGTGATCGGCGGGGCGCGTGGTCGACACGCGATATCCGGCGCTCGACCGTCCGCCGCGCACAACCGCCGTGCCGTTACTTTGCCTCTGTCCCCGTGTTACCTATGGGGACCTCAACCGACTCCACTGATCGGGACGAATGCGACCCCACGCCGCCCCGATTCCGGGGCTGCGTGTTCTGTTACACCGCCGAACTCGCCGTCTACGGCGTCCGGAAGCTCCGCCGGTAGCCGCCACCGTCGCGCCCCCACAAGCGTTAACGCGCTCGCCCGCGGCAGGTCGACCATGACCGCCCCCGCCGATCTCCTCCTGACGAACGCGGAGGTCCACACGCTCGCCCGTCCCGACGAGACCCACGAGGCAGTCGCCGTCCGTCGAGGACGGATCGTCCGCGTCGGCGACGCCTACGACCTCGGCTTCTTGGTCGGCGTCGACACTCGGGTCGTCGACTGCGGCGGACGCGTTGTCCTCCCCGGCTTCGTCGACGCTCACACCCACCTCGACGTGCTCGGCCGACGACTCGTCCACGCCGACCTCTCGACCGCCACGGACCGCTCGGCCGCCGTCGACGCACTCGACGCGCGGGCGGCGGCCGTCGACGCCGGCGACCCCGTCGTCGGCTTCGGCTACGACGAACACGCGTGGGGCGAGACCGACTACCTGACACGTGGGGACCTCGACGCCGTCGACGCCGAAGGGCCGGTCGTCGCCGTCCGCGAGGATCTTCACGTCGCCTCGCTGGACTCGACCGCGCTGGACCGGTTCGCGGACGTCCTCCCCGACGACGACGTCCGCCGCGACGCCGGCGAGCCGACGGGCGTGGTCGTCGAGAACGCCGTCGAGACGATTCTGAACACCCTCGAACCGGATCGCGAGGCCGTGGAGACGTCGCTACGCGAGGCGCAGGCACACGCCAACGAGCGCGGCGTCACGGGCGTCCACGACATGGTTCGGCGCTCGCACGTGGCCCGCGCTCTCCGCGATATGGACCGGGACGGTGACCTGACGCTCCGCGTCCGGCTCAACTACTGGGCGGACCACCTCGACGCGCTCGTCGAGTCGGGGCTGGGGACGAACCACGGCACCGGACTGGTTCGCGCGGGCGCGATCAAGACGTACACCGACGGCAGCCTCGGCGGCCGGACGGCCAGGCTCTCGGAGCCGTACAGCGACGCCCCGGGCGAACGGGGGACGTGGACCGTCCCCCCGGAAGAGTTCCGCCCGCTGTTCGCCAGCGCGTCCGACGCCGGCTTCCAGGTTGCAGCCCACGCCATCGGCGACGAAGCGGTCGACGAAGTCGTCGACGCCTTCGGCGATCTGGACGCCGCCGCTCGCCACCGGATCGAACACGCGGAACTCGCGAGCGACGGGGCGATCGATCGCATCGCGGATCTCGGCGTCGTGGCGTCGGTCCAGCCGAACTTCCATCGCTGGGCCGGCGAATCGGGGCTCTACGCCGACCGCCTCGGCGACCGCCGGACCGAGACGAACCGCCTGCGACGGTTGGCCGACGCCGGCGCCCACATCGCGTTCGGGAGTGACTGTATGCCCCTCGACCCCCTGCTCGGTGTCCACCACGCGGTGAACGCGCCCACCGAGGCCCAGCGACTCGACGTGACGGCGGCGCTCCGGGCGTACACGCTCGGGAGCGCGTACGCGGGCTTCGACGAGAATCGGCTGGGGACGGTCGAATCGGGGAAGTGCGCGGATCTGGTCGTTCTCGACGGATCGCCGTGGATGCGTCCGGACGCCATCCGGGACATCGACGTGGCGCTGACCGTGGTCGACGGCCGGATCGTCCACGACGGGCGATGATCGCATTGAAGACCGTGCTCCGCGCACTTCCCCCATGACCGCCTTCTTCGACCGCCTGCGCGAGCGCATCGAGCGCGTCGACAGCGTCGTCTCGGTCGGCCTCGACGCCGATCCGGCCCGTCTCCCGGAATTCCTCGACGACCACGACCTCCCGCGGTGGGCGTTCAACCGCCGGATCATCGACGCCACGCACGACCACGCCGCCTGTTACAAGCCAAACGCCGCGTTCTACGAGGACGCCGACGGCTGGCGCGCGCTCCGGGAGACGATCGCGTACGCTCACGGGAAAGACGTCCCCATCCTCTTGGACGCCAAGCGGGCCGACATCGGCAACACCTCGCGGCAGTACGCACGGCTGTTGGACGACGTCGACGCCGTCACCGTCAACCCCTACATGGGGCGGGATTCGCTCGACCCGTTTCTCTCCCGCGAGGAGGCGGGCGTGTTCGTCCTCTGTCGTACGTCGAATCCGGGCGGTGCGGACCTTCAGGATCTCGAACTCGCCTCGGGCGAACCGCTCTACCGTCGGGTGGCGGCGCTGGCCGACCGCTGGAACGAACACGGCAACGTCGGCCTCGTCGTCGGCGCGACGGCGCCCGCGGAACTGGAGACGCTTCGGGCCGAGGTGCCGGAGCTTCCCTTTCTCGTCCCCGGCGTCGGCGCCCAGGGCGGCGACGCCGAGGCGGCCGTGGAGTACGGACTCGCCGACGGCGTCGGATTGGTCAACTCCTCGCGGGGGATCATCTTCGCGGGCGAGAACGCTCCGGCCGGCGACGAGACGGCCTACTTCGGCGCGGCGGGCGAGGCGGCCAAGCGACTCAAGAAACGCCTCGACCGCTATCGCTGACCCCCTCACACGCCCGCCGCACAGTCCGAACACAGACCGACTCCGCGGGCGTAATGTTCGGCGCAGACGGCGGCGCCGCAGGCGTCGCAGGTGTGGCTCGCGGTTGCCGACTCACAGAGCTGACAGACGGTCGTCACGCTCATGCCGGACGTACGGGGCCGGGGCGTTTCAGACTGTGGAGGATCGGCCGGCGCGGCAGCGCCGTGACACCGCCGCCGGCTGCGGGGTGAAGGCCAGTGACTGTCACACACATCAAAACATTACTGATTTTATAAAATGGGCTAATCAGTACTCGATGTCGGACCGACGCCGGCTGCGTGCCGGTGGGTCGACCACCTGCACATGACAGCCCCCGTTCGAGCCGCGGTTCTCGCGGCACTGATGGTGTCCTCGGTGTTCGCCGGGACCACAGCGCTCTCCGAACCGACCGCCGCAGCGAGCGGCGTCACCGTCGATCGCGCGCTGTCGCCGACGGCGGTCGACGGGGGATCGACCGTCTCACACGACTTCACGGTCACCGTCCGCGACGTGGTGACCGACGGGAACACGGATTCGCTGGCGATCACGCTTCCGTCGACGGCAAGCGGCGTGTCGGTCACCAGTGCGAGCGTGACCAACAACAGCACGTCGGTCGGCGCGACGACCGACGTCGTCGGCCACACGGCGTACGTCAACGTCACGGAGGATCTCTCCGGCTCCGCCGACGGCACGGTCAATCTCACCGTCGACGCGGCGATCCATGTCTCCTGGGGATCGGTGAGCGGCGATCGGACCGACGACGTCACGTACCGGTTCAGCGACAGCGGTGATGGTGACCTCGCCCCGGCGACGCTCGCGTCGGTGACCGGCCGGGATGCCGCCGGACCGGGCGGGGCGGTTCGCGCCGGCCCCGCCGGGATCGACCGGCGTCCGGGCGACAAAGCAGGCCGCCGACGTCTCGAACGGCCGCGTCTCCTGGGAGGTGGACCTCTCGGATCTCGACACCGGGACGTTCACCGTCACGCTCGATGGGACGGACGACCTCGACTTCGGGACGGCCAGTCGGAGCACGACCATCGCCGTTACCGGGCGTGACGACGTCCGACTCGTTTTCGACCGGCGCACCGTCACCCGGGGGCAGGACGCGACCTTCCGGATCCGCGGGTCGAGCGCCGGCGAGTATCACGTCGTCACCGTCGACGACGACGAGTTCCGAGGGGGGATCGCGTCCGGGGACCGGGAACGGCTCTTCCGCCGGGTCGGCGACACCGAACTCACGGGCTACTCCGCGAGCGCCCGCTTCGCGTACGCAGTCGTCGAAATAGACGACGGCACGGCGTCGGCGTCGGCCAGCTAGATACGACCCACCTCGACGACGGCAGCGCCGACGTGAATCTCTACCGGGCCTCGCCGGACCGCCCGGCCGACCGGGCGGACGTCGAGAGTGACATCCTGCGCCTTGACGTCGAGGACGACCCGTCGATCACGGTCGAGCAGGGACGACTCTCGATCACGACCCCCCCGCGACACGTACGCCGTCGGAAGCGAGGTCACGTTGCGCGGGACGGCGTCGGGCGGCGTCGACGACGTGGCCTTTTACGCGCGCCACGGGGATGACTACCGACTGCTCGACCTCGATGGCTCGTCGTCGGGTGGGACGCAGGCCACCCTGCGCGTCGACTCGGACGGGACGTTCGAGGCGGAGAACGTCGTCCTCTCGCGAGGGAACGAGGCGGGGAACCGACTGCTCTCGCTCCCCGGAACGTACCGCCTCGGCGTGGTCGACGCGACCGACGTCGGGGGCCGGGGGAACGTCAGGCGGAGCCTCAGCGTCTCCGAGTTCTCGGGGGCGACGAGTTTCCAGCGATCGCTCCGCGTGACCGACACGGAACTGGGAGCCACGTTTCGGACGGTCGGCGGACAGGTGTCGACCGACGACCGCTCGGTCCGCGTGACGGGAACGTCGCTCGGCTCACGGACCGTCGCCTTCCTGTTCGTCGACGAGCGGGGCAACGTTCAGTACACGGACGTTCGGACCGACACCGACAACACGTTCGACGAGGACGATCTGTCTATCGGCGAGACTCTCGAACAGGGGGAGATCACGGCCCTCGCGTTCACCGCCGGGCGCGACGGCGAGTTCGGCGACGGGCAGCTCGGTTCGCTCACGAGCGGGGACGCGTACGCCGACCTCGAGCGGTTCGCGACCGATCTCGACCGGCGGTCGCTGACCGGCGCGCAGGTTCGCGCCCGTCTTCTCGACGCGACGGTCGAGGCGACGGCGAGCGACGACCGGAGCGTCGTGACGACGTTCCGTCTCGCCAACTCGCGGACGTCGATCGGCCCCGTCTACCCGCGTGGCGCGCGCCTCGGGGATCAATCCGATCGCCGTCGACGACACGATGATCGTCGAGGGGCGGACCAACCTGCGACCGGACGACAACTCGATCACCGTCGAGTTGCTGACCGAAGACGGCGACTCGGTCGCGCTGACGACGACCGACGAGTGGGGATACGACGGCCGGTGGCGACTCTCGATTATCCTCGATGGGGTGACTCCGGGATCGTACACGCTCGAAGCCGACGACGCCTACGGTACCGACACGGTCGAGATAGAGATCGTCCGGACCCGAACGACGCCGACACCGGCGACGACGCCGACCGAGCGGCCGACGTCAGAACCCACGCCCGAACCGACGGCCACGGACACGCCGACGCCCACCGCAGGTGGCGGTCCCGGCTTCGGCGTCCTCGTCGTCGTCGCCGCCCTCGTCGTCGCGTCGCTGTCGCTGGCCGCCCGACGCCGCGACTGACCGCTCACCGGGAGCGGCATCCCCGGGCGAGACGCTTACAACCGTGGGATCCTCATACCACGACGTGGACCGGAATCGACTCGTACTCGGTCTCGCGTCGGTGTTCGCCGGCCTCACGGTCGTGCTCGTCGTGCTCGCCTTCGTCCGCCAGTGGTTCTTGCTCTTTCTGGCGATTCCGTTCGCGGCCACGACGTATCTCATGTGGCACCACGCGACCGGGCGCATCGAGGACCGCGCCCGACGTGAGGCGCGGGCGAGTCGTGCGGCGGCCGGGCGGCGTGAGCGTGCGTCCGGTCGAACCGGCGCCGGGCCCGGTGGGTTCGGCGCCGCCCGCGGCGCGACGGCGGGCACAAGGGTGGGTGCCGGGGCGAACACCGGCGCCGGGAGACGCCGGGGCGCTCCCGCCGGCGACGCCGGTCCGAGCCATCGCGAGGCCTACGAGACGCTGGGACTCGACCCCGGCGCGAGCGAGGATGCGGTGCGACGGGCCTACCGGGAGAGGGTGAAGGAGGTCCATCCGGACACCGAAGGGGGCGACGAGGACGCGTTCAAACGCGTGAACCGCGCCTACGAGCGCCTCAACGAGTAGTCGTGTGAGATACGTACCCACACGACGGAAAGCGTTTTGCCGAGTGGTTGCCTACCACGCCCCATGACCGCCGATCGGGCCCCGCTGGAGCGGGCCCTGGAGCGCGGCGAGGAGGAGGGTGGCCCAATCGAGTTCAAAGAGCGGCTCTCCCGTGACGTCCACTTGGTCGATGGCCGGATGGAGAGCCTGGCGGCGCAGTTGCGCCACCGCGTGCTCTCGGGCGACGGTGAGGCGACGTACGTGGTGGGTGTCACCGACGACGGACACGTCGCCGGTATCCCGCCGGTCGAGTTCTCGGAGTCGATGGACGTGCTCTCCCTGCTCGCCGAGGAGGCGGGCGCACACATCGAGGACGTCGAGACGTGGGGTGTCGGTGGCGAGGACGGGAACGGCCTCGTGGGCGTCGCGACGGTTCGCGAGGGGGCGATTCTCGACACCGACGACTCCCACATCGTCGTCGGCACCGCGGGCCACGTCGACCACGGCAAGAGCACGCTCGTCGGGACGCTCGTCACCGGACAGGCCGACGACGGCCAGGGCGGGACGCGCTCGTATCTCGACGTCCAACCCCACGAGGTCGAGCGCGGTCTCTCGGCGGACCTCTCCTACGCGGTGTACGGGTTCGACGATTCGGGGCCGGTACGGATGGACAACCCACATCGGAAGTCGGATCGCGCCCGCGTCGTCGAGGAGGCCGATCGGTTGGTCTCGTTCGTCGACACCGTGGGTCACGAACCGTGGCTTCGGACGACCATCCGCGGGCTGGTCGGCCAGAAACTCGACTACGGACTGCTCACCGTCGCGGCCGACGACGGCCCGACGAAGACGACGCGCGAACATCTCGGCATCCTGCTCGCGACGGAGCTACCGACGATGGTCGCGATCACCAAGACCGACCTCGTGAGCGACGAGCGCGTTCACGAGGTCGAACGCGCGGTCGAACGCCTCCTGCGGGACGTCGAGGAGACGCCGCTCCGAATCGAGCGCCACGGCGTGGCGACGGCGGCCGAGGAGATCGGCGACGTGGTGCCCATTCTGCAGACGAGCGCCGTCTCCGGTGCGGGGCTCGACGCCCTCGACGAACTGTTCGAGCGCCTGCCGAAGACCAACGGCGGGGACGGCGACTTCCGTCTGTACATCGACCGGACGTACTCGGTGACGGGCGTCGGCGCCGTCGCCTCCGGCACCGTCAACTCCGGCACCGTCGAGGCCGGCGACGACCTTCTACTGGGCCCGATGCCCGACGGCGACTTCCGCGAGGTGGAGGTCCGCTCCATCGAGATGCACTACCACCGCGTCGACCGGGCGGAGGCGGGACGGATCGTCGGCATCGCCCTGAAGGGTGTGGCGGAACGCGACATTGAGCGCGGGATGGTGCTCCTGCCCGTGGACGCCGACCCGACGCCGGTCCGCGAGTTCGAGGCCGAGGTGGTCGTACTCAACCACCCCACGCGCATCGGCACGGGGTACGAACCCGTCGTCCACCTAGAGACGATCAGCGAGGCGGCCGTCTTCCGCCCCGAGGGAGGCCATCTCCTCCCCGGCGACCGCGGCACGGCGTCGGTCGAGTTCAAATTCCGCCCCTATCTGGTCGAAGAGGGCCAGCGCTTCGTCTTCCGCGAGGGGCGGAGCAAGGGCGTCGGCACAGTCACCAGTATCGAGTGAGACGGCGGCGCGGTCGAGCGTCCGCTTCGGTACCCCGACACACGCCGCGCGAATCGGACGGTGCCGCCGAACGGGCGCCGCCGACGGTGTGCCGTCTCTCCCGCCCACGTGCTCGCGGACACGCGGCCAATATCGCCCTGGCGTAGCAGAAAGCATTTACCGCGTCCGCCGGAAGTTGCAGTACCCCTCCAGTGGCTGGCACGATGCCATCGCCACGGACCGGCAGGAAAGAGGACCGCCCTCCAGACTGTCACAACCGACATCAACAACACATGACAGACTACAACGACAAGATCCGCGCAGTAATCCTCGCGGCGCTGATGGTGCTCTCCGTTTTCGCGGGTACCGTGGCGCTGTCGGGGTCGGCTACGGCAGCCGTCGCTTCGGCTGGCACTCCCGAGAACGTCGAACTCGGAGTGGACAACACGCAAACTATCTCCGGCATCACCGTCGACGGCCTGAGTGATGGTGACTCAGCAGGCGTTCGAGTCGACATCAGCTCGCTGACCAGCGTGAGCGGTGTTTCGGTCAGTGGCGCTCAGGCGACCGCTACGAGTAGCGGCGACTCGGTCTCCACTGCCCCGACGGTGAGCGGAGGAACGGTCACGCTCAACGTTACCGACACCTCCGACGGCGACGCCGGCTCGGTGACCTTCGACCTCACCCTCACCGGGATCAGCAGCGGTTCCACCGAGGCATCGTCGCTCGATTACACGGTTGATGAAGACCCCGGAGAGGACGGCACCTACGAAAACACCGGCACGACCGGTACGTTCAACCTAGAGGACACGACCGATCCATCGGTCGTCATCAACAGCGTCCAGCCGAGTTCCCCCGGGCAGTACGGTACGGTGACCGTCAACTACGACCTGACCGACGCGGGAACGGGCGTCAATACCGGGAGCGCGAGCACGTTCCTGGAGCTGGAAGACAGCAACACCGACACGCTCACGAACAACAGCCTGACGGCCGGGACCAACCAGGAGGCCACGTTCGACCTCACGAACCTCCCCAACGGCCAGGCCGGGACCGGCACGCTCACTCTGACCCTCTCGGGTGAGGACACCGCCACTGCAGGACCCTTTACCAACACCACCACCGACACCAGCGCGTCGGTGTCGAGTCTGGGTAGCAACAACCGTGCGCTCTACGCGAACGGCACGGGCACCTTCGACACCGGTGACGGCACCGGCTACGTCTTCGACGGTGCGACCGTCTTCCAGGGCGAGACCGACACCTTCCTCGGTGGCACCCTCTCCAACGGCGTGACGAAGACGGCGGGTAACGCCGAGGGCGTCCCGCTCGAAACGCCGAACGTCGGCCAGGACCAGCCGACCGGTCTCTACACGACCGACGGCACGTCGAGTTCGGACGGCGTGACGGTGCAGACGCCGCGTGTGACCACGCTGGACGTCGAGAACTCGAACGGCAATGACATCGCGGGCGGCTCCGTCCGCGAGGGCACGTCGGGTCAGTCCGGTTCCGGTGACCTCACGGTCATCGGCGCCTGGAACTTCGACGCCGCCGAGAACCTCGAGA